>Ga0210388_10000034_pt1 | contig 222712 bp, 202 predicted proteins | sample IncBWC19OmetaG_FD_155485 | JGI IMG/M metagenome (GOLD analysis project Ga0210388, IMG submission 155485) | Forest soil microbial communities from Barre Woods Harvard Forest LTER site, Petersham, Massachusetts, United States - Inc-BW-C-19-O ...
GGGGGCAAATGCGGGGGGGCAAATGCGGGGACGGGGGCAAATGCGGGGCAAATGCGGGGACAGACGGAACTGACCCCAATTTTCTGTGCCAATCTGGAACTCGACCACAACTTCCAGCCCATTAATCTTCTCCATCTCGTCCGCCAACCTGATACGTTCGATGCATGGCGCGTCTGCCGCGGGTTGCCATCCCCGATCTCCCTCATCATGTTACCCAGCGCGGCAATGCCCGACAACTCGTCTTCGCCCACGACTCCGACCGCGCCACTTATCTCCAGTTGTTGCGGCAGTATTTCGAGCTCTACAAGGTTGCGCTCCTGGGCTACTGTCTGATGTCCAATCACGTGCACTTAATCGCCATGCCGCGCACTGTCACCGCTCTGGCCGACGCTCTCCGCCACACTCACGGACGCTACGCCACCTACTGGAACGCCCGCCTCGCCTCTTCCGGCCACGTCTGGCAGGGACGCTTCTATTCCTGTCCCCTCGATGAATCGCATCTTTGGGAGGCCCTCCGTTACGTCGAACTGAACCCGGTGCGCGCTCGCATGGTCGCCAACGCGGAGCAGTGGAAGTGGTCGAGTGCCACGGCGCATGGTGCCGGCGCCCCCGACGGATGCTTGGACACGACACGCTGGCAAGCCCACTGGAGCCCCGCGTCATGGCGCGATTTTCTTGCCGCCGGGGAGCCCGAAACCGTAATCGCTGCCCTGCGCCGCTCGACCCACACCGGACGTCCGCTGGGTACGCCCGCCTTCGTCGCCGCGCTGGAAAAGTCGACCTTGCGTCAACTCGCGCCGCGCCAACCCGGACGTCCGGCCAGACCCGCACTCGATTCCCGCCAATCCAACCTGGCGTTCATCGCCTGACACGAAAACCGGGGCGCGTTCCGTCTGTCCCCGCATTATTGGCTGCCGCAGCAACTGCATTTCAACTATACGCGCTGACGCACGAGCCGATGCGGTCCCATCTGACGAAACAGAACGCGGCCACCTATCGGCGCATGGCAAAGGAATTACTGAAAGTCGTATCAGCGAAAGAGCTGCCCATGTCAGCCGAGAAGTTTGTCCGCATACTGGATGCGATGACTATAGGCTTGCTCTTCACGTATTTTCAAACCCCGGAACTGATCACCGAAGACATTATCGTCGACGCATTTGAAGCGCTGGCGTGAAGTCGTCCGGAATACGGCAAACGCCGCCTCCCTCGGGCCGGGCTATGTTCGGCTAATTCGCCAAGCTTGCTTTCTCTCGCCACTTCGGTGTGTTCAAGCCCATCGCGAGGAGCCACACGAACACCGATGCTTCTGCGAGGAGGGCGCAGGCCAGATTGTAGGGGGACAGATAGTTTACGAGCGGATTTGACAGATAGGTCAGCCAGCCCAAACCGGCAAACGCCATCATCGGGCCCATAATTCGGGGTACAAAAGTCGACCTGAACATGAGGTAGCCGATCAGGAGGCAATAGAATCCGGTAAATACCAGGGCGACGTCTACGCCCCTAGGATTCAATCGAAGGGCCTCAAAGGTGAGTCCCGCGAAGTTGAAGAACACCGCCAGCAAAGCGAGGCGTTTGTTTACCGGCTTAAAGATGGTATAGAGGATCAGCGTCACGGCGGCCATACCCGCGTTCGCAACAAGGCCCCCTGCGACATTCAACCTTCCGCGAAAGAAGAGCTCGGTGCTTGCTGCCGTCACTACACTGAGCAAATAAAGGGCTCCGGCCACACGGGCACTGAAACGCGGCGACACTTTTGCAATCCGTTGCGTCATCATTGCTGCGCTAATATTCGTCTCTCCTTTACGCACGTCATTGAATTAAGCGCAGGCAAATTAGACCCGCTCCCGGTCGCGGCGATGGGCCCGCCGGTTTTCATGCTGCTCTTGCTTGCTCCTTCCATCGTTGAACGTTCACGCCCTTCACGAGGAGCCACAGCATCAGCAATAGCTCCGCGAGGAAGCCGAGCACCAGCACGTGGGGGGACAGAGAGTTCGCCAGCGGCGGGTACAAGAAGGTCAGCCAACCCAAACCCGCGAGTGCCATCAGAACACCCAGAAATCGAGGCAGGAAGGTCGACCTAAAGATGAGGTACCCGATCAGGAGGTCATAGAATCCAAAAAGTACGAGGCAGATGTCGGCGGTCAGAGTATTGAGTTTGAGAAACATCAACGCCAGAGCCCGCAATTGTTCGATATTGAATACGTTCAGGTACGGTGCGCCTCCCAAGACGACGAAAGGGGCAAGTTGAAAAAGGCTACCGAAAGCCGTAATAGCGCATCCCACCAGCCCGAAAAACGCCGCGAGCAAAGAAAGGTTTCTATCCACGGGCTTGAACAAGCCATAGAAGAGTGCCGTGACTGCGATATAGGACGCGGTCGCGACGAGGCCGGTCGCCAGCCCCAACCGAAATAAAGGCTGGTGAGCGAGAAGGTTATTCGAGGTAGCCGCGGCGTCGCCGTCTACAACAAGCCCTTTAAGGAAGAACTCGCCGAGGACTGCCGTCAGAAAGTAAAGGAAATAAACGATACCGGTAATTCTGGCGCTTGGACGCGGCGACACTTCTGCAATCCGTCCCATCATTACGGTTGTGCTCATCGTACCTCCCAGAATTTTGGTCGCACCGGTCCTGCACCGGAGACACGTTAGCGCAGAGAATCTTGGTAGTCTGTTCAATATGGCTCATTTCCTCGGATTCGGGCGCACCTGACTAGGCGCTTGACCTCTCCACTCCATTTATTCTATATTGTAGTAGAAATGAAGCGGGGAGAACTACTCGGATCTCTGGAACACATAATCCTGCTCGCCCTGGTGCGTCTGGATGCTGCTGCTCATGGAATGGTCGTACGACGCGAGATTGAAGAGCGCACCGGTCGCAATATTTCTATCGGTGCCGTGTACGCGACTTTGGAGCGACTTGAAGAAAAAAGCTATGTCAGCTCATTTACCGGCGACCCGACGCCGGAGCGGGGGGGCCGTGCGAAACGACTCTTTCGCGTCGAGGCGGCAGGCGAACGGGCGCTGCAGATATCCAATCAAACTATTCGCAGCATGACGGCTGGGTTGAAAGGCCACTGGGGGACGATATGAGGCGCTGTTCGCCGCCAACTTTCGCTTGCTGGCTTCTCGAATCTCTTCTGCCGGACCCCTATCGTGAGGCCTTATTAGGCGACCTGATCGAAGAATACACGCTTCGCATCGAATCCACATCGCGATTCACCGCGTCTCGTTGGTTTTGGAGTCAAGCCTTCCGTTCTGCGCCCTCCATGGTCTGGTCCTCGCTTCGGAGCGAAAATTGCTTCATCAGCATAAGCATCGCTATGGGCGTGTACATCTTCATGGGAACACTAAAGTTTGCTGCGGACTGGATGATCTTGAAATTGTTCACCCCGAATCAAGCGACGTATGTCGTTCTTGCGCCGATTATGTTTCTCATGACAACCACCGTCGGTGGTTGCGTCGCTGCGCGAATTCGCCGTGGCGCAACGATTTTCCTGGCACTGATGGTGACGATTACGGTTGCCTTTTTGATCGACATAAAGGTTTGCAGCATACCGGTGCCGTGGTGGTATCAGTTTGGCTTTCTCACACTCGGTCCCCTGGCGGTGATCATCCCGCCGACACTATTTGGACGCCTAAAGCAACGAGGAACTGTCATGTAAATGGCCCCGGGACCATCAGGCCCATTGCGGACTAGAGATTTGCCGCAGAAAGGTAACTATGAAAACCAGCTTTTGGAAATTGAACCGTTGGACCGTTTTCGGAATCGGTCTAGTTTGCTGCGCCGCTGGGTCGCTCGTCACAGTCAGACTGGCCCAGCTAGAACAAGTGAAAGCCGATAGCAATCGCGTCTTCGAGCTTCGTGTTTATCACGTTGTTCCCGGCAAACTCCCAGCCCTGGAGTCACGGTTTCGCGACACGACTTCAAAACTACTCGCCAAACACGATCTGAAGGTCGTGGGTGACTGGGTACCCGAGGATGCTCCCGATTGGAACAATACGTTCGTCGATATCCTAGTTCATCCCAGCCAGGAGGAAGCGAAGAAAAACTGGGACGCGATGATGGCCGATCCAGAGTTTCAAGAAGTGATGAAATCCGAGCAGGCCAACAAGCTGGTGGAAAGAATAGACTCGACGTACATGCGTCCGACCGACTTTTCGCCCATAAAGTAATGCCGGAATCTGGCAAACATCCAGGCTGTCACTTTCGGAAGATCTTGCCACATGCCCAAGTTGCAACCCCTAATGCAAGTGACTCGGAAGGCGTTCCGGGTTAGGATTTAACCATTCCCTGTGCTGCTATGGTCCGCAAGCGAAAAATCATTGTCTACATCGCCACCAGCGCCGACGGCTTCATTGCCCGGAGCGATGGCTCCGTCGACTGGCTCGACCGTCCGAGTCCGAAGGGCAACTACGGCATGGGTGCGTTCTATAAGTCGATCGACACGATCCTGTGGGGCAGGAAGACATGCGATATGGTGCTCGACTTTCAAAAGAAAGGCGTGGCCGGGTCGGCCTTCGATACAAAAGTTAAGAACTATGTCTTCACACGCAGTCTCCTGCAATCGCCAGCGCCTGCGGGCGTGGAGTTCGTGAGCGAACCCATTAAAGCGTTCGCAACCCGCCTGCGGAAGAGAAAGGGAAAAGACATCTGGATGATGGGTGGCGCTGGCATCATTGCATCGTTTCTCGACGAACGAGAGATCGACGAGTTCATGATTCACGTGATTCCCACGTTTATAGGCGAAGGCATTCCGCTGATCGCACCCGGCCGCCGCTCTGTGCCTCTAAAACTGATCTCCTGCAAGAAGTTCACAGACGGCGTGGTCAAGCTGCACTATGCCGTCCGTAAGTAATCTTCACGTCTGCCAGCCATGTGCGGAGTCGGGGTTCCTTAAGAGGAAGGGCTTTTGCGATGTTGGTGTAAACAGGCGTTAGCACTCATTGACCCTAAATCAACGAAGCTCTGGTCAAGTTTCTCCATGATCCGCACCGCCCATGAATCGTGTTGACGGGTAATGTGGCGTTTCAGGTGAGTCCGTAACCAAGAGAAAGCACGCTTTGGCAGACCCCGAGCCTGATTTCCATCGAGTCAAAACACGGGGCCAAAAGTCTCTATAAACTCTTCCGCTGTTGTTGCTAGCATGTCAGTCAAAACCTGATCCGACTATATAGACCCCAAGGAGATGAACATGAAAAACATTCTTTCACTAGCAGCTGCGATAACCCTGCTGGCAGCAATCTTCATTCTTTTACCTGCACCGGCACTGGCGCAGGGCGGCCACTATGTAGTCACAAATAACGATCCATCATCCGTTGCGAATTCGGCGACAATTTTCAAGCTGGAAGGCATGAGTCTCGACGCGGTAAACGTCTTGCAGACAGGCGGAAACGGCGGCGGCGGCGGTGATTTCGCGCTGGTCCGCATTGTCCTCGCGGGGAGCGGCGCGAATCAGTGCCTTTTCGTGGGCGACGCCGGCACCAGCGACATCGCGGCATTCACTATTCCGGCGCTGGCGAAAGTCGGGAATTATACGGACCCGGAAGGGAACAGCAACGGCTTCGGCTACAGCATGGGGCTGGCGGTGCGCGGCAAAGCGCTTTTCGCGGCCTACGGCGTCTCGGCAAATATCGGGGTGTTTGAAATTCAAGCGGGCTGCAAACTGAAACTACTCGGCACCTACAATAATGCTCCCGGGCAGTCGGTGTCGGGCATGAGGGTCACCCCGGACGGGGAGACACTCGTGGTGGGTTACGGCTATGGGGCGAATCTGGTGGATTCATTTTCAATCAGCTCAGTGGGAGTCCTAACGGAGAACGGCCCTTATGCCGGGTTGAATGGGCCGGCCGGCGTGGACATTACCAGTGACGGCAAGTACGCCGTCTTCGGGGACGCCACGGGCGGCACAACGCAGATTGAAATTTATCCCATCAATTCCAACGGGACGCTGGGCACGGAAACGAGCTTGGGCGGAGACGGCAGCCTGGGCGCGGGACAAGATTCCAGTGATCCGTGGATCAGTCCGAACGGGAAGTTTCTTTATGTGAGCAATAATCTTTCCAAGCAGGTGACATCGCTCGGATTCAGCGAGAGTCCACTGGGAATTTCCTACGTGGGCATCACCACGCTGAATGATTCCAGCGAGATTATCTCCATCGGCGGTCTTACGACGGCAAGCAATTCCGGCACTGGCGGCGGAATTTACGTTGCCGAGTTTAGTTCTCCCAACGGCCTGGTGGGGCTGCTGCAAATCAACTCCGACGGCAGCACCACCGAAGTGTCGGGCTCTCCTTACAATAACGGAACAAGCTCGGCCCTGCTTTCGCTGGCGGCTTACCCGCAGCGGCTGTTCTAACGTCTGCGATCACTGCGCTGGGCCATCTAGCCGGGTGCCCCGCTCCTTGCGCTTTTTTGCAAGGGGCGGGTGCAGGCACCGTGACATCTTCCTCGCAAGCAACGCTTTGCCGCCGCTATAACCCTTTACATCTTCGAAAGCGCGGGTTCGCCTTCGCAAAATCACCCCGCGCCCTCTACAATCTCTCCATCCATGGAGACCTCCCGCATCGCCGAACTGCTGCAACCGTTCCTGGCCACACCGGGAATAATTTCCGCCGCGCAACTCAATCATATATCGATGTACATCGATCTATTACTCCGCTGGAATGCCCGCATCAATCTCACTTCCATCCGCCAGCCTGAAGCGATCGTCACTCGCCACTTCGGCGAATCTCTGTTCGCCGCCCAGCACCTTTTCCCCAACCCTGAACACGCCACTTCCCTCATCGACGTCGGCTCCGGCGCCGGCTTCCCCGGAGTCCCCATCAAAATCTGGGCGCCTCAACTCCATCTCACCCTGATCGAATCGAACCACAAGAAGGTCGCGTTTCTGCGCCAACTCACCCGCACTCTTACATTGACGGACATCGATATAGTGCCCGACCGCGCCGAAGCCTACGCCGGCCCTTTAGCCGACGTCGTGACCGTCCGAGCCGTGGAGCGCTTTTCGTCGGCACTCCCAGCTGCCGCCCGCCTCGTCGCTCCCGGAGGCCGGCTGGCGCTCATGATCGGCCAAGCCCAGACGACCCAAGCCACCGAACTACTTCCCGGCGCTGTTTGGGACGCTCCCGTCCGCCTCCCACTCTCGGCAAGCCGAGTCCTGCTCATCGGCCGTTCTCGAGAAATCGCCTAGAAAGGCAAGTATCAAAACAGGTAACAAGTGGGATGGTATCTGCAACTTTGGCGATAAATATGGCTTTCCATGGTTAGCCTAGCCGAATGTTAATAGTAAAGTGGGATAAGCTATCAATATGTGCGGAATAAACAATTTTTTGAGACCAAGTTCTAGGTTTGAGAAAATTCAATAAATAAATCAAGAATGTTCCACGTGGTTACAGGAGTCTGGACTATCCAAGATTCGACGGTCTTACCTAATGGGACGCCGGAATTGTTCCACGTGGAACACTCTTGCAAAGATCCCTTGCGCAAACAACCGAAAACTTCTGTGGAAAGATGGCTCCTCGCGCTCGTCAACTCCTTACTCTTACACGAGAATCTCTTCGATACTCTTCTGCACCGAAATCCGTCATTGCAATTCCAGGCCGCTTCGAACTATTCTGCGAGTGGCTCTCAGGCATCTCCGAAAAAACTTAATGGGACGCGTTCTAGCGATTGCCAATCAAAAAGGCGGCGTCGGTAAAACTACGACCGCCATCAATCTGGCCGCTTCCATTGCCGCCGCCGAGGTCAACACTTTACTTCTTGATTCGGATCCCCAGGCGAACGCCACCAGCGGCTTGGGCTTTTCCAAAGATCCCGAACGACTCAGCACCTATGATCTCTTGATGGGTTCGGCGCGCGCCGAAGACGCGCTTCAGAAGACTGAGCTTGAACAGCTCTGGCTCATTCCGTCGCACAAGAATCTGATCGGAGCGAACCTCGAGTTGGTCCAGGCAGAGCGGCGGGAATTTCGCTTGCGCGATGCGCTGGCGCCGATTCGTGATCGCTTCGCTTATGTCGTGATGGACTGCCCGCCGGCGCTCGATCTGCTCACACTGAACGCTTTGGTCGCCGCTGACGCGGTTCTGATTCCCATGCAGGCTGAGTATTTTGCCCTTGAGGGAATTTCGGAGCTTCTGGACACTATCGAACGGATCCGGTCGGGATTGAATCCTGGGCTTTCTGTCGAGGGCGTCGTGCTTACGATGTTCGACGACCGGACCAATCTGGCGCAGCAGGTGACGGCAGAGTTGAGCCGGTATTTTGGCGATAAATTGTGCAAGACGGTGATTCCGCGGAACGTCCGTTTGGCGGAGGCGCCTAGCCATGGCAAGCCTGTCCTTATTTATGATGTGCGGTCGCGGGGGGCGGAGAGCTACATCCAGCTGGCGAAGGAAATACTTGGGCACACGATGAATTTGCGGGAGATGCCTGCGGCGGATGCGGCTGGCGAGGAGAAGGAAGTGGTGAATGCGCCGCGCTGGAAGCGGTGGATGAAGGAGCGGAATACATCGACCATCATCGATCTTAAAGATCGATGATGGTCGATGTATCTGGGCGGCATCCGAGGAGAAGGAGATCCTTCGCTTCGCTCAGGATGACAAGGGTGTTGGGGATGACTTGGTTGCACTCTGTCGGGGATGAGTTGGTTGTGGGGCTACACGTTCTGGAGGAGAAATGACGACTGCTGCGGAAAATGTTGCTGAGAAGCCGGTGGAGAAGCGGCGGGCTTTGGGGCGGGGGTTGGATTCTTTGCTGCCGGTGGGGCCTCGGGTGGTGGCGATGGGTCCGGTGGCTGCTGAGCCTGAGCCGGCAATCTTGCCGGAATTACATGGCGCGGCGGGGCTGAAGCGCGAGCCGGGTGACGCGGTCGTCCATATCAAGTTGGATCAGATTGATGAAAACCCTTACCAGACGCGGCGGGCGTTTGATAAGGCTGCGCTCGAGGAGTTGGCGGAGTCGATCCGGGTGAGTGGGGTGATACAGCCGATCGTGGTGCGACTGTCCTCGACTGGGCGCTTCACGCTGGTACTGGGTGAGCGGCGATTGCGCGCCGCCAAGCTAGTGGGTGAGATAACTATTCCTGCGATCGTGCGGCAGATTTCGAATCAGCAGGCGGCGGAGATGACGGTCGTCGAGAACCTGCAACGCCAGGACTTGAATTGCCTTGAGCAGGCGAATGCGTTTGCCCGGTTGAGCCGTGACTTTGGGCTAACACAGGAGCAGATTGGGCAGCGGACGGGATGTGCGCGAGCATCGGTGGCGAATTACATGCGGCTGTTGCGGCTTCCGGCTGAGGTACAGGAGTATTTGGCTGAAGGAAGATTGGGGTTCAGCGAAGCGCGGGTGCTTCTGCAACTGACCGATGCGCCTTCAATTCCATTTATTGCCAAAGAAGCGGTGGACGGAAAAATGTCGGTGGCGCAGTTGATTGAGCGGGTGGACCGCGCCAACTTGCCACAGGAAGCTTTTCCTCCGGCACAGGTTTACAAGGAGCAGGATCCTAACGTGCGCGCGATACAGAGCGAGATGGAGCGGTCGCTGGGTTGCCGGGTGCGGATCAGTGATAGGAAGGGAAGAGGGAAGATTGTGATTGAGTACGCGACGCTCGAGGATTTTGACCGGGTGGTGGAGATGTTGAAGGGCAGTAAGTAGCGAGTACCTAGAGAGCCAGGAATCAGAAGAGTTATCGGTGGGACAAGGGCGAGCCGAAGCCACAGGCCTTGCGCCCTCAACCCCGATTATCAGTCATGAAGTGGGAATAAACCTCTCGACTCTTGGCAGTACAGTGAGAATGCCTTGCGACGTTCTCGGCGCTTACGACGGGCAAGGGGGCCCTTCGGCGTCGCTCAGGGCAGGCTCTTCGACTCGCGGGCCTCGCGCAAGCGCGACGCCTGCTTCGCTCAGGATGACAGGTTCATTTGACGATTCAGGGCGTTCCTGTCCCGGTCAGCGGGACCGTTTGGGGACTGCCTCCGCCGTCGTCGCTGACGGAGACATCTGCGCTTCGCTTGCCTTGCTGGGTTGGGGTGAACGTGACCTTGATACGGCAGTTTCCGCCCGACGGCACGCTTGTGCCACAGTTGTTTTGTTGCGCGAAGTCTCCTGGATCTGCGCCCGTGATACTGATTCCTGTACCAGTGAAATTTACCGTCGCGTCGCCTTTGTTGACCAGCGTGATGTATTTGGGGACGCTGGTCGTGTTTACCGGTTGCGTTCCGAAGTTCAGAGTGGTCGGGGTCAGCTGCACGAATGTGCCGGTGCCGGATAGCGGCACGCTCTGAGGACTGCCGGGTGCGTTGTCGGTGATGGAGATCGAGCCACTCAGCGGGCCCTTGGTTGTGGGTTTGAAGGTAACGTTGGCTGTGCAGTTGGCTCCTGGAGCGAGCGTCTCTCCGCAGTCGGTCTTGACGCCAAACTGACCGGAGACTATTGCGGAGGTTATTTTCAGAATGCCAAGGCCGGTATTGGTCAGCGTTAGTTTTTGAGCTGGGCTGTTGGTGTAGACGAGTTGTGTCGCAAAGGTCAGGCTGGTGGGTGAGAAAGTTACAGCGGGCAACACGCCAACGCCGCTGAGCGGAAGCGACTGCGGGCTGTTGGGCGCGTTGTCCGTGATGCTCACACTTGCGTTCTCGCTGCCCGTGCCCGATGGTTTGAACATCACGCTGATGGTGCAAATACCGTTTGGGGCCAAGGAACTGGGGCAGTTGTTCGTCTCGGGAAAGTCTTGATAATTCGCTCCGGTGACCGTTATCGAGGTTATGGTCAGGGCGACGTTTCCCGTGTTGATCAAGCTTGAGGTTTGCGGACTGCTGGTAATCCCAACCGTTTGGTTGCCGAAATTCAGGCTCGTTGGCGAGAGTACGACGATAGCTCCCTGCACGACTTGATACAGTACAGGTGAAGTACTAGATGCGAAATTAGCATCTCCAGTGTAGGTCGCCGTGATGCTGTGCGTACCTACCGACAAGGTGGAGGTTGTCAAAGTTGCTTCTCCGCCGCCGTTGAGGTTGGAATTGCCTATGTTCGTGCCGCCGTCAAAGAAACTCACCGAGCCGGCAGGCGTACCGCCGTACTGGGCCGTTACAGTCGCGATGAACGTGACGGCTTGCCCATAGTTGGATGGGTTTTGCGAGGAGGTAAGGGCGGTTGTCGTCGCCTCGATTGTGGTATTTAGGAGGACGCCAACAACTCCAAGGACTGAACAGTTTTCATTGATGTCGCACTGATTCGATGCCAGCAGGTCGAGCTTGCCATCGCCATTTAGGTCCGCCAGCATCGCCGAACGGGCGGCATATCCACCGGACCCATAGGTGAGCGGCGTTTGGAAAGTGCCATCACCGTTGCCCAACAATAAACCTAAGGTGCCACTCCCGAGACAAGCTCCGTTATTTTCGACGCTCACACAAGAGTTTGCTATCAGCAGATCCGGTCTGCCATCTTGGTTTACGTCCCCAACGTCAACGGAAAGCGCAAATGCCCCGCCGGTACTATAGGTAGAAGCCATTTGAAATGTGCCGTCACCGTTGCCCAGCAAAACTCCCACTGAACTGCCTGGCTGGCAGGAATGATCGGCCCCGCAAAAATTGACTACCAAGATATCGGGTTTGCCGTCCTCATTGACATCCTGAACCACCAAGGAATCGGCGTTGTACCCTCCCGAACCGTAGGTCACCACCGCTTGGAAAGTTCCATCACCATTACCCAGCAGCACGCCCACCACACCCGCATCGCCACAGATATTACATTGCCACTGGTTCGCTACTACGATATCGGGCTTGCCGTCTGCGTTTACATCCTCCAACGTCACCGAAAGTGCATCACGCCCGCCCGAGTCGTAGGTCACCACGGGTTGAAACGTTCCATCGCCATTCCCCAATAAAATGCCGACCGTACCATTCGCGTTGCAGGACTGGTCGTTTCCGCAAGCGTTTGCGACCACCATGTCGGGTTTGCCGTCACCGTTAACGTCCGCTATCGCCACTGAATAGGGAAAGTATCCACCTGACGCGTAGACCACAGCCGTCTGGAAGGTTCCATCGCCGTTACCGAGCAGCACCCCTACCGTTCCAAGGTCGGTGCTCCGGTCGGTCCCCTCGTAGTTTGGAACCACTAAATCAGGTTTCCCGTCTCCGTTTACGTCCGAGACAGTGACTGAGCGGGCATCGTACCCGCCCGAGACGTACGTCACCGCTGTCTGGAAGGTTCCATCGCCGTTGCCCAAGAGCACGCCTATCATGCCGTATGTGTCTAATGCATTGCAGTTGTTGTCTCCACAACGATTCGCTATCACTATGTCGGGTTTGCCATCCGCGTTCACATCCGTGGCTACTACCGTATAGGGCTGATATGCACCGGATCCATAATCAACGGCGTTTCCAAAGCTCAAGCCCTGCGCGGGTGGAGATCCCTTCCGAATCCCCAGTGTTCTGCCCGAGTCCCCGGCCAAAGTTAAGCCTTGCGACCTCTGGGAAAAATTCGGGGCCAGCGCCGAATGCGGTTGTTCAGCAGTGGGCACCCCGTTCGGTTGATTGGCGAGTTGATCGTGACTGGACTGGGCCAAAACCAGCAGGCTGACAAGGACTACCAACAGGCAGGCGAGTCGAGGTGATTTCACGGGATGCCTTTCAGTTTACGACACAGTCGCGGAATCTCGAGAAGTGCTCGGGGGAAGACCCATGCATTCTCCGCTTGTGGCAATCGCCTGTCAAGGAAATGTGATTGGGGGTGGGGGCCGATAAAAAGAGCAATCCCTGAACTGAGCTAGGCGACCTCAGCGGCTAAAGCCCGCGTTCTTATTGGAGCGTAGCGGCATGACTGAAGTCATGCCCTCCCGTTTGCCGGCCCTGCCGTTAGCCGGAGGTTGCGTGGCCTGAACGCGTACGCTGATATGAGTCGCTGCGATCAGAAGTGGCGAAGTGGGACGACTTCTGCGGCTTCCGCGGCAAGGGGTCTGTACAAGTCACAGGTGAGAACGCCTTGCAACGTTCGCGGCGCTTACGACAGGCAAGGGATCCTTCGACTCGCAAGCCTCGCGCTAGCGCGACGCCTGCTTCGCTCAGGATGACAGGTGTTGGGTTTCATTCGACGATTCAGGGCGTTCCTGTCTCGGTCAGTGGGACCGTCTGGGACTGCCACATGAGCGCTATTGAATCAGCGTGCCCCCGTTGGTTGGCGCCTCATCTGGCGGGATCACTACTGCTGCTGCTACGCGGTCTCCGGGTTCGAGTTGTAATAGGCGCACGCCTTGGGCGGCGCGGCCGGATTCGCGGATGGTGCTGGAATCCATGCGGATGATTTTGCCGTAGTGGCTGATCAGCATCACTTCGGAATTCTCGGTGACCTGCGCGATGCCTACGACTTTGCCGTTGCGCTCGGTGGTCTTGACGTTGATTACGCCGGAGCCACCGCGTCCCTGGAGGCGGTATTCGTCGGCGGGAGTGCGCTTGCCGTAGCCGCCTTCGGTGACGGAGAGAATCAGCGAACCTTTTTCGGGGATCAGGTCGGCTCCCTCGGCGGCCAAAACCTCATTTTTGGCTTTCGTTTCGGCACGACTCGCTTCCCCTACGCCCGGCTTCGCGGTGACCGCCATGCCGACGATGTAATCGCCCTTGTCGAGGTTCATGCCGCGAACGCCGTAGGCGGGGCGTCCCATGGAGCGGACGTCGTCTTCTTCGAAGCGGATGGCCTGGCCATCGTGGGATGCGAGGAAGATGATTTGGTTGCCGTCGGTCAGAGTGACGCCGACCAGTTCGTCATCTTTCTCGATGCCGATGGCGATGATGCCGCGCGACATGACGTGCGAGAAATCTTTTAGCTCGGTCTTTTTCACGGTGCCGTTGCGGGTAGCGAAGAAAATGTGGCGTCCTTCTTCGTCGAGATGACGCACGACCAGCATGGTGCGCACGGTTTCGCCGGGTTGCAGCGAGACCAGGTTGCCTACGTGTTTACCTTTGCCGGCGGCGCTTACGTCGGGAATTTCGTAGACCTTGAGCCAGTAGACGCGGCCGGTGTTGGTGAAAATCAGAATGTAGGCGTGAGTGGAGGCGATGAAGAGATGCTCGACGAAATCCTCGTCGCGCGTCTTCATGCCGGTGCGACCGGTGCCTCCGCGGCGCTGCATGCGGTAGGTGGAGATTGGAGTGCGCTTGAGGTAGCCGCCGTGGCTGACCGTGACTGCGACTTGCTCGTCGGCGATGAGGTCTTCGAGCATGATCTCGGCAGCTTCGTCTTCAATGCGGGTGCGGCGCTCGTCGCCGTAGAGCTTTTTGACTTCTTCGAGTTCTTTGATGATCACGCCGCGCAGTTTCTTTTCTGAGCCAAGGATAGATTCGAAGTCGGCGATGTTGTCGCGAGTGAGATTCAGTTCTTTGGTGATTTCGTCGATCGAAAGCCGAGTGAGGCGGTGCAATTGCAATTCGAGAATGGCTTCAGCCTGGATGGCGGTAAATGGCTTTTCGGGATCGAGCTTGGGAGCGCGGCCGGTGACGTTGATGTCGATTTTCTTGCCGGCGAAGTAGGCGACTAAGTTCTCGCGAGCGTCTCCACGATTGGCGCTGGCGCGGATGATGGTGATGACGTTGTCGAGATGATCGAGCGCGGTGATGTAGCCTTCGAGAATGTGCTCGCGCTCTTTCGCCTTCATCAGTAGGTAAGCGGTGCGGCGGCGGACGACGTCGACACGGTGATCGATGAAGTGCTGAATGGCCTGGACCAGGCCCATTTCCTTGGGCTGGCCGTTGACCACGGCGAGGAAGATCATGCTGAAACCTTCCTGCATGGAGGTGTGTTTGAAGAGCTGGTTGAGGACGAGCTGGGCTTCGCCGCCGCGTTTGAGTTCGATGACGATGCGCATGCCGTCGCGGTCGCTCTCGTCGCGAATGTCCGAAACGTCGTCGATAATTTTGTCGTTGACCAGTTGCGCAATGCGCTCGACCAGGCGGGCTTTGTTTACCTGGTAGGGAATTTCGGTGACGATGATGGCTTGGCGTTCTTTGGTGATGTTCTCGATTGCGGCCTTGGCGCGCATCATGAAGCGGCCGCGACCGTGAGTGTAGGCTTCGAGGATGCCGCTCTTGCCGTGAATGATACCGGCGGTAGGGAAGTCGGGACCCTTTACGATTTTCAGAATCTCTGGCAACTGCGCGGCGGGATTGTTCACCAGCGTGATGGTGGCGTCGACGATTTCCGTCAGATTGTGGGGCGGGATGTTGGTGGCCATGCCGACGGCGATGCCGTTCGATCCGTTGATCAGAAGATTGGGAATGCGAGTGGGCAGAACGGTAGGCTCGCTGGTTTGTTCGTCGAAGTTCGGGACGAAGTCGACAGCGTCTTTGTCGATGTCGGCAAGCATTTCTTCGGCGATGCGAGTTAAGCGGCACTCGGTGTATCGATAGGCTGCGGCCGGGTCGCCGTCGACGGATCCGAAGTTTCCCTGACCGTCGATCAGCGGGTAGCGCAGGCTCCAGGGCTGCGCGAGGCGGACGAGCGCGTCGTATACAGCGCTGTCGCCATGGGGATGGTACTTCTTCAACAATTCTCCAACGACGCCGGCGCACTTGCTGTGCTTGCGGTTGTGCAGCAAGTTCATGTCGTACATGGCGTAGAGAATGCGGCGATGGACGGGCTTCAATCCGTCGCGGACGTCGGGCAGGGCGCGGCCGATGATGACCGACATTGAGTAGTCGAGATAGGAACGGCGCATCTCGTCTTCAATGTTGACGGGCTGAATGTTGGCGGCGCCGGGAATGCCGGTGCCATCTCCGCCAGGCGGAGGAGTTAAGGGGAGTTCGGGGTTCTGATCGTCGGCCATAAAGCTTTTGGCTCCTAGCTATTGGCGGTTGGCTTCCAGCTGCTAATAAATGAGCGTAAACGATTGCATTTACAGGATGTTAAGTGCGCTTTGCGTATGTAGAATTATAGCATGAAATAAAGCTACTGAGAGGACTGGAAAACGACGATTGGGGATGTCGAGTGCGGCACCATTTTTGCGGTAAGGTGAGGAAATCAGGGCCGGGTTACGACGTCATTTGGCCTCTCCGGGAGGGCGAATTTCACGCCGCCATCTTGATTGGCTTGAAACGTTGCGGAGAGATCGAGCGCGGAGAGTTGGATGTTGCGCGAATTCTGACTGTAGCCATTGCCACGGGCGTAGAGAACTCCGCGGGTGATTACGTAATCGTTGACCTGTTCGCGATGGCCGTCGCGAAATACCAGAGTCGCCGGCGGAAGATCGTGGCTGAGGGTTTGAGCCGGCAGGTTTTTACCGGACGTTGCTTCCACATAATCCGGGGATTTTGTGGCTGATTGGGTTTCACCGTAACGCACGAAACGGTCGCCGTTCCATTCGATCATGAGCGGCTCGGTTGGCCGTTCCGGCTGCATGATGCTTCTTTCCTCGACCACGGGAGGGGCGGGGAAATAAGGTGCCGATTCCGGGCCGTAGTCTGAATAGAAGAATGGATAACCGAAACCGCCGCTGCGGAAATGTCTGAAGCCGGTTCCGCCGATCGCCGTGTGGGTTCCGCCGCGCATTTGTGCGGCGGACATCGGCGAGAGAGCGATGGCCAGTAACGCGATGATCGATATCCTTGGCATATCTCTTAGATTTAGTTGCCTACAGTGCCTTCAGGGATGTGGAAGTCGATTCCGCGGTCGTCGTTCTGTTGCGAAGTCGCGGTCAAATCGAGATCGCCTAATGCAACTTTGCGACGATGGCCTTCGGTCAGGTCGTAGAGCGTGGCTCCGACAATGGCGTAATTCTCGACTTCAAGTTGATGACCATCCTTGAAAACCAGCACTGTGGGAGTTGCAGGCTCGGGTGTTGCTTCGGGAAGCGCGGAGTTTAATTCTGCCTGCGTGTCGGCGTCAGGCGGGCGGGACACATACGCCGGGGCTGATCCATCGTTGTACTGGTCTTCGTATTGAGCTTCAGCGTACTGAACTTCAGCAGCATAGTTCTGAGGGCTGGTTCCATCGTCGGAATAGCCGTTATCGTAGTAGCCGAAATACGGCGCTCCGTAATAGCCGACGCTGCCCTGCGGATATCGCGGGCGGTGATAAGGGCCATGGCTGCCAGACCCTGAACTCGATCTGGGAGTGTATCCGCGCGTGCCGAGCGAGGTAACGCTGGGTCGCGAACCGTTGATGGCACGCCCGCCAAATCCCATTGAGGTGACCGAGGGAGGAGCGGCATGGACTTGCGCGTGGGCCACACTCGTGGTCATAAGGCCAAGCAGCAACAAGCCAAACGCCGCCACTGTAGACGGATTCCAGCGATTCACAATTTCATCATACTCCTGTCGCAGCGGCATGGCGCGCCTCCCTTGTTGGTTAGAACGTTGCCGGGCGGCAAAGGTTGCGAGGAAATATTGGGCGGGTCAGGGTGGGCTAGGAGCTTTCCGCAGGGACATTAGGAGCTTAACCACAGAGAACACAGAGTTGCACAGGGGAATAGCAGCCCACCGATTTTCAGCAGGGTCGTCCGGCCGCCTCAGCCTCTTCCTACGTGGGCCAGTTCCATCAGATTCCATAGGGCGTTCGCCAGCAGCAATCCCCAAATACATGCCATGACCGCCCCACGCTGACTAGTTTCCAGGAGATCCGCTGCGATGCCGGCGACGAATACGAACAGGAATGGCACAGCCATTAGTAGAAACCCAGACCCAGGATAGTGGGGCATACCCAGTCCCAAGAACAGAAATAAGATCGCGACTAAGAGCGGCGCAGTGTTGCCAAAGTATCGCGAACGCCGCCACATGAAATACGCGATCAACGCCGCGGGAAATGTGACCAGCAAAGCTGGACCAGCTTGTCCGATCTGGCCGAGCAGGCGTTGATACGACCACTTGATGGCGAAGGCCTGCCAGGCGAATTGGAAAAAGCGGGCATGGCGAGCTCCCTGCCAGAACCATTCGAAGCGAAAGCCGTATGCGGCGAAGAGCAAGAGCATCGCCACTACACACGCTGACAGCCATATAACGATAGCGGCTTTCCGCCGGGTGGGTGCGACATACAACATGAAGGCCAGCGCCATAGGCGCCAGGATAATCAGCGAAAATTGGCATCCCACTGCAAGTGCCAGTGACAATCCAAGAAGAAGAATGCGCCGCCAGTTCCAGACGACAACTTCGCGCGGGGCGTACAAAGTGTGGGCCACGGCAATGGCAGTGAATATCGCGCCGAAGGTTCCCCAGGCAGCCGCCATCTCCGGTTCTGTAGCCCACAATGTGCTGCCGCGGAGGATGGCGGGAGAAAAGCAATAGAGTGTGAGTGCGATATAGCCGCCGGCGTTTCCGTACAGCCGGCGAGCCACATACCACACCGAAGCTCCGAGCAAAACGCCTAACACGAGATAGGGCAAACGCTCCAACCATCCCCAGTAGCGTGGAGTGTTCACGTCGGGAGGATGCCAGTCCAGCAGCGCAGCCGAGGCCAGCAAGTACCAGAGCGGCGAATGGTTGGGATCGTAGCCTTCGTTCTGGTCGATTTCGGGGGGAGGAAACGTTCCCGCCTCGAGGCGGTTGGTTGAAGGCGTCCCCGCGATTGATTCTCCCCGCCATTGCAGCAAGCCTTCCTGCACTCGAAAGATCTGAGAGGAATCGACTGCCTCCCGTTGGCCACGTGAAAGCAAAAGCCAGAAACACTGGCCCATGAATGCGAGCAGCAGAAATCCGGCGAGGACCTGCGGCCGTCCGAAGCGTTCGCGCGTGAAAAACTTCCCCATACTGTGCAGGCGAGTGTTTTACCATGTCCGGGGACGATTACGGAAGAAACTGCGGGAATCCCGGCGCGAACCCCTTCCTGGTGACTAGGAACAGCTACGTGCAATCGCGTCCGCAAATTTCTCCGCTGCACCGTCGGCCAAGTTCAGGTATAGAGCAGGCTCAATCAACTCCAGTTCCATGAGGCGAAACTGGCCGCGGCTTTCTACGCCATCCACCCGGGCATAAAGGGGAGTGGGGTGGATCGCCGCGAGGGCGCGGCTGGTGGTCTGAATCAGGGACTCGGAAGGAGGCGTATTTCTTATATCGCCGCCAAACTCTTCCTGTGAGCGGAAATCGCCGGGCTTTGGAGTCTTAACGACGGCATGGCTAAACTGGCCAGAGAAGAAAATTAGCGACCACTCGCCACGCGACTGCACTTCTTCGAGAAACTCCTGCACCATGGCGCCGGGGCCGCGCATAAGGTCGCCGCTCATAAGATCATTGATCAGGGTTTGCGCGTCGCCGGCGTTATCGAGGCTGGTTAGCAAGGTTCGGTAGGCTGTGGCTGAAACTCGCGGTTTCACCACCGCTCGTTTCCATTTTCGGAGTTGGAGTTCTTGCTTGAGCTGAAAACCGAGTTCAGGCCAGAGGGTCGGAACAATGGGAACGCCTTTTTCTTCTAACTCGCGCAGGTAGATTTTGTTGGTGTTCCAGCGCAGCATTGGCGCTGGATTCAACACTCGTACTTTGGCTTGTTCGAGGGTGAAGGTCCAGGCGAGGAATTCTTTCAGACGCAGGTGATAGTCCCAGCAGGAGCGGATTAGGACGGCATCGGCTTGACGCCAGTTCACTCGGGGATCGCTCCATATTGCCGGGCGGGCTTCGATGCCGAGTTTGGCTAGGGGAGCGATTAACGACTGATCGTCTTTGGTCAGGTTGGGGATGGATTCGGAGGTGGCTAGGAGGATGAGGGTCACTTGGCGAGTGAGCGGAAGGTGTCGACCGCGCGACGTTTAAGTTTCATGCTCGAATGGACTCTTTAGGGCTTATTTGCGATTTCAATCCAAACCGAATTCGTTTCGACCTCGCCTACCCATGCCTCATAAGGCAATTGTTTCAGCTCCTCAGCATAGTGCGCTAATGGGTTATTTATATCTTGAGCCAAGAAGCCGCGAGATTTGTACTTTCCTTGTATTCGGTATCTTCCGGGCACGCTCAGTTTCCGAAAGGAGGAGGCGCTCAAGACCACTTCTCCGCCATAGAAATGTTGAGGTGGAAGAGCAATCCAGTATCTGGGCAGTTCATCGGCTAATGGCGGATAACTTGAACGTTCACTGCTAAACGAGTCTGAAACGGCCGTGGTCGTTGGTCTGTCCGCTTGATCGCCGTGGTATAGGGTCAGATCGATTGTGGCCAGGGAATTGGCAATGGTGTTGTCGATCTTTCTAAAAACGAATAGGTCTTGATCGCCCTCGTTCCAAATCTCGACGTGTAGCCGAATGTCTTCCCCGAGACGAAAACGAGCGCGGTCCGTCGAGATTCGGACGGAGACTCGTTTGAGATCGTTGGGAGGAGGGCTCTGCGCTTGCGACGCATGAGCCCATAGAAATATGCACGATAGCGCAATCGCCTGCCGGCTTCCGCGGGTCAGTATGCTATTTATCGCTCTTGCATTAATGCACATCCGCGGCGAATTCTTAGATATCCAAATTCTTCACATCGAGCGCGTTGTCTTCGATGAACTTGCGGCGCGCCTCCACGTCTTCGCCCATTAGGGTGGTGAAGATGTGGTCGGTTTCGGCGATGTCTTCGAGCTTCACCGAGAGCAGGGTGCGGCGCTCCGGGTCCATGGTGGTTTCCCATAGTTGCGACGAGTTCATTTCGCCCAGGCCTTTGTAGCGCTGAGTGACGAAATCTTTCTTGCCTTCGGCGAGAACGTGATCGCGCAGTTCACGGGGAGTGTTTTTCTCCACGATCTGAGCCGCTTCTTTTCGCTTGGACTTGGCCGGCGCTTCTTTGCCGATCTTCTTCAGGGTTTTCTCTTCATCCTCGCGTTCGGCGGCGCTGAGTTCCTCGGCGTCACCGTTCTTGGGGGCGGCCTTGGCGATGCTCTCGACCACAAAGGGCGGCTCCATATTGGCTTGGATCTGTTTGTACTTGGAGAGCAGTTGGCGGAACTCGGCGGTTGACGCCAGCTCCCAATTGATGAGATGTTCGGCGCCCTGCGAATTCACGTAACGCACATACCACAGGGTGTGCTCTTCATCGAAGTGCATCTCGACTTCTTTGAATTGCCGCTCTTTCTGGAGCTTCTTGAGCGCTTTTTCCAGTTGCTCGATCTTCCTGGGTGGAGTGTCCTTGTCGCCTTCGAAGTCGGCGCGTTTAGCCAGGTCGAGTTTGGGCAGGAGTTCGGTTACTTTCTCGTCGCGCAGACGCTTGTCCACTTTTTCGAACAGCTTCAAGTATTCGTCGAGCACGGTGATGAACTTGGCCAGCGCTGTGCCTTCGAGCTTCGCTGCACCCTCGCCGTAGCGCACGCTCAGGCCTTCAGAGGCGCGCTTCACCATGACCTTGACGTATTCCTTGTCGTCTTTGATGTACTGGAGCGACTTGCCCTTCTTGATGGAGTACAGCGGCGGCTGCGCGATATAAATGTTACCGCGCTTGATGAGGTCCTGCATGTGGCGGAAGAAGAACGTCAGCAGCAGAGTGCGGATGTGGCTTCCGTCCACGTCGGCGTCGGTCATGAGGATGATCTTGCCGTAGCGCAGTTTGCTGGAGTCGAAATCTTCTTTCGAGATGCCGGTGCCGAGCGCCGTAATCATGGCACGAATTTCTTCGTGGCCGAGCATCTTGTCGTAGCGCGCTTTTTCGACGTTGAGGATTTTGCCTTTGAGCGGCAGGATGGCCTGGAAGCGGCGATCGCGGCCTTGCTTGGCGGTGCCACCGGCGGATTCGCCTTCTACTAAAAACAGCTCGCAGCGTTCGGGCTGACGTTCGGAACAGTCGGCCAGCTTGCCCGGCAGACCGCCGCCGTCGAGCGCGCCTTTGCGGCGGGTGAGGTCGCGGGCTTTGCGCGCAGCTTCACGGGCGCGCGCGGCTTCGATGGCCTTGTTGATGATCTTGCGTCCGACGGAAGGATTTTGCTCGAGGAACGCGCCCAGGCGCTCGTTTACGAACGCCTGCACCGTACCCGCGATGTCGGAATTCAATTTGCCTTTGGTCTGACCTTCGAATTGCGGCTGCGACAGCTTCACACTGATTACCGCGACCAAGCCTTCGCGGACATCGTCGCCAGTAAGATTCTCTTTCACGTCCTTGAACAGGCCCATTTGCTGGCCAGCGTAGTTGATGGTGCGGGTCAGGGAGGTGCGAAAGCCGGAAAGATGTGAGCCACCATCAACGGTATTGATATTATTGGCAAAACTGAAAACGGTTTCCGAGTATCCGTCGTTGTATTGCAGACCAATCTCCATGACCACGCCGTCGCGTTCGGCTTCCATGTAGATGGGCTTTTCGTGCAGCGTCTGTTTGCCGCGATTTAAGTGCTTGATGAATTCGGCGATGCCGCCGGTGTACTTGAAGTCGGTGGTCTTCGGCTCGCCGGTTTTAGGATCGGTGGTGCGCTCGTCGGTGAGCGTAATCAGCAAGCCCTTATTCAGAAACGCCAGTTCACGGAGACGCTGTGCCAGGGTGTCGTAGTTAAATTCTATGGCAGTGAATATGCTCTTATCGGGCACGAAGTGAACTTTGGTCCCACGTTTCTTGCTGGCGCCGGCTTTCTTCAGCTTGCTGGTGGGTTCGCCCTTGGAATAAGTTTGCTCCCAGGTGAAACCGTCGCGCCAGATTTCGAGAGCGAGTTCTTCGCTGAGAGCGTTTACGCAGGAAACGCCGACGCCGTGCAGACCGCCGGAGACTTTGTATGAGGAAGCATCGAACTTTCCGCCGGCGTGCAGTGTGGTCATCACGACTTGCGCGGCAGAAATCTTTTCGCCATCGATGTCCATTGCGCCTACGGGAATGCCGCGGCCGTTGTCGACGACGGTGATCGAGTTGTCGAGGTGAATGGTGACTTCGATTTTGTCGGCGTGACCGGCGAGCGCTTCGTCGACGGAGTTATCGACGACTTCGTAGACGAGATGATGCAGTCCCAACTCACCGGTCGATCCGATGTACATCGCGGGACGTTTGCGAACGGCTTCCATGCCGCCCAACACTTTGATGGAGTCGGCGGTGTAATCGCCGTTGCCTCCATTGGTGGCGGGAGCCTTTTTTTCTTTGACTTCTTTTTCTTTTACTTCAACGGCTGCGGGGATGCCTTTTGTTGCCATTTTGCTCCCTGGAGATTGCCCGGACTTGAGCTCAGGCCGGGGGCGTTTTTCCAGTGCCTCAGGATTGAGGCAAATTACTGAAATAACTAGCACTTACGGCTCTGAATATTGATTCTTATTCTAGCATATTTTGAAGGATTTTTCAGCCCGGAATCGGAGCGGTAAACCCTGATTTTGGTGCCATTTAGGGAGGGGTGGAATAGCTGTGAGCCGTTGGCTACCAGCTCTCGGCCCATTAAGCTTTGCTGAGGGCTAATAACTGATAGCTGACAGCTATTTACGGGTCGCTGGTGCGGGTTTATTGCCGAAGGTCAGTCCATCCAAAAGTTGCAGCACTTCGTCGTCGCTGTCGCCGATGAATGTGAATGACACCACGTAGCCTTTCGCCAGCCAGGCTAGGGTGCTTTGATGCAGGCTCCCATTGCCAACTTTCTTGACGAAATCGCCGCGCACGATGGGCTTTGCGTCCACTGGAAACTCGTAGGGTTCATTCACCGCGGTCAGGCCTTTGGCGGTGGTAATTTCTGCGAGGGGACCAAAATACTGGGCTGCGCTTTTCAGCCCGGGATAGGACGCTGCACTCTCTGCGGCAATCACCACGCCTGAATTAACGCCCTCGCCTGTAGCTTCCGGAGGCCGCTCGAAGACTCCCAGCAGTACCATTTCTTTTGCCGGGTCGGTTGAGGCTTCGCGCATTTCGGGCGTGCGGTCAACCCAGCCGTAGGGGAGTTTGTAGGTGAATCCGAAGGAAGGGTTGCGATAGATGCCGTTGGAGAGTTCGCCGGGCGCGGGCGCTGCCGCTTTTGAAGGAGGATGCTGTCGCGCTGTCTGGGCGGCGAGGGCGCAGGTTAAAAGGGTGACAAGGGCGAGGATTATTGCTCGGCGGTTCATTGGGTCATCTTACAAGAGCCAGGTGTCGCGGTATGTTTAGTGCAACTGAAAGTTCAACGTGATCATCGTCACGATCTCAACCGGCTTTCCGTTCAGCTGGTAAGGCCGGTACTTCCATTGCTTTACCGCGTCGATGGCAGCGGGAGCAAGCAGCGGATGGCCGCTGACCAGCCGAATATCTTTGACATCGCCAGTCTCGCTAATAACCGCTTGCAGGAGGACAGGACCCTGTACGCGCTGGTTGCGCGCATCCTTCGGATACTTAGGCTGAGTTTTCTTGATAATGAGGCCTTGCATCACGTCGTGCGATACACGGATCTGCTGAGGTTGCTGAGCCGAAGTTTGTGCTGGTTCGTTCTTCTGCTCCTGGGCGTATGTAGTCGCGCCTACGCAAAGCATGAACACTGCGATAACGAGTCTGCGGGCGATCATCACGCTGCCTTGCCCATGACCGGCTGGGCGCAGAAGGCGCAGCGCTTGGCGTCGAGGGGAATCTCGCTGAGGCATTCGGGACACTTCTTGGTCGTGGGATCGGCCGGGGCTGGGGCTTTGCGCACGCGGGCTATGAGAGCATTGATCGGCGTGACCACGAAGAAATATACCGCTGCGGCGATCAGCACGAACGAAACCACGGCATTGATGAAGTCGCCCACCGGAAAAATCGAGCCGTTAATAGTGAACTTGAAGGCAGAGAAGTCCGGCTTGCCCACCAGGGCGGCAATCAGCGGCGTCAGTAGGTCTTTGGTCAGCGCCGTCACTACCGATCCGAACGCCGCGCCGATTACGACGCCTACCGCCAGGTCCACTACGTTGCCGCGAAGGATGAATTGCTTGAATCCGCTGAGCATGGGAGAGCCTCCTGAGTTGCAGGCCAATGTACGGCGGGGAGGGTGGGAAGGTCAAGCACGTACGGAACGGGGCGAACCCTCCTAATTAGGAACGTTCAAGCTCAGGGACGCGGCGGATATATCCACTTTGGTGCGAGAACCGTGACACCCTTCTTTAGGCACTTTACCTCGATCCGCCTCGGGCCGTTGTCAGGTTTCGCTTCGGCTTCTTCGTAGTTCACATTAAACAGATTCCGAAGATCGCCGTTGAGTTTGGGAGCGATCTTTTCGATGTCCGTCGGGCGATCGCAAGTGAAGAATTCACCTCCGCTATTCTCAGCAAATTTTTTCAGGATGTTCGATCCGTGGGTATGATGCGGATCCTCCGGGCCAATTGCATAGATCCGAAGGCCCACGAAGAACGCCATTTCAATGGCACGCTCATGCGTGATGTGGCTTTGGTTGTCATCACCATCGCTGAACAGGAACATTCGCCGCAGCGGTAGTTCTGATGGATCCTCCGCCATACGCTTGGCGCACTGCGCCATTGCGTCGAAAAGTGCTGTGCCGCCGCCGGGCCTGGATGCAGCAATGGAAATAGCAACATCATTTGGGCTGCCTGTTTCTTTGCCATCGTTACTCGCGGCATCGAACAAACTGACCCAACCCCGGTCCGTCCCAGGTCGCACTACCTGCTGAAGCAGACGGATTGCCGTCATCTGCTGCAACTTGAACTGGTCACGCTCTGAGTTGCTGGTATCGAAAAGAACGCAGTACCGCATCGGCGCCTGATCCAGTTTGCGCACTTGCCGGATGCGAACAGGCTTCCCGTCTTCCGCGATCTCAAGGTCGCTTGCCGTGAGTTCCCCGACAACTCCGTCTTTCGCCCTCGCTGAAATCAGTAGGGGCCGAACGGAGAGGGGAGTAACAGTGAGAGGAACGGAAGGCAGTGAAGAAGGTGCGGGTTCCTGGGAAAACAGCACGGCGCTGGAAAGAACGACGGCAGCGAGGGTACCGTATCTACACATTTATCGGCGTCGCAAAGCTCTGGCGTGTCTCAGATCCGCATCGGCATCACAATGTACCGGTACTTATACTCCTCGCCCTCAGCAGGGCGCATTTGGCCTGCGGACTGGGAGTCCTTGAACTCTAGTTTGATCTCGCCGCCGCCGGTGGCTTTTAGGAAGTCGAGCAGGTATTGGGCGTTGAAGCCGATGGCGAGCAGGTCTCCCTGATAGTCGATCTCGATGGTGTCTTCGGACTCGCCCATTTCGCTGGATGAGGCCGAAAGCTTCAGCTCGCCCTTTTCCAGGCGCATGCGGACGGCACGCGAACGTTCATCGGCGAACTGGGCTACGCGCGAGATGGCCTGGCTGAGCTCGTCCCCGTGGACAGCGATTGACTTGGTGTTGTCTTTCGGCAGCACGGCTTCGAAGTTGGGGAACTGGCCGGTGAGCTGGCGGGAAGTCAGCAGGCGGTTGCCGATGCGGAAGTACAGCGTCGATTCATCTTTCGCAAATTCGATTTCTTCGGCGTCGGTTGAATCGAGCAGCGACTTCAGTTCGTCCATGGCTTTCTTGGGCACCAGCGTTTTCATCTCACCCGAGACGCCTTCAAACTTCGTCGCCGGACGCTCGATGTGCGACAGCCGATGGCCGTCGGTGGCGACCATGGTGATCGATTCCGGCTTCAGCACCATCAGCGCGCCATTCAGGGTGTAGCGCGATTCTTCGCTGGCTATTGCAAACCCAGTTTTCGCGATCATGCTGCGCAGAACCTGCGCTGGAATCTTTACCACTCCGGCGGTCGGAAATGTGGGCAGGCTGGGGAAGTTCGATTTCGCCATCCCGACCATTTTCGTGTTGGACCGTCCGCAGCGAATGCTGACCCAATGATTTTCCAGCAGCTTGATGGTGATGTCGGCGTCGGGAAGGAGCTTTACGTAGTCATGCAACTTACGGGCGGGGATAGTGCAGGAGCCCTCTTTTTTCACTTTCACCGCGCAGGAGGTTCGCAGGCTCAGATCAAGATCAGTCGCAGTCAGCGACAACTTGTCGCCAGCAGCTTCAAAGAGATAGTTCGACAGGATTGGAATTGTGGTCTTCCGTTCCACCACTCCCTGAGTTGCAGTCAGTTCGCGCAGCAATTCAAACTTGCTGACCGTAATTTCCATGGTGGTGGTCTCCACAGCGGACGCAATCGCTTCGACCGGCATAACCTGCACCCCCCGGTTAGTGGCGCTACTTTGAGTACTTCTCTAACATCAAGTTAAAAAACTATAAAACAGCAGTAACAGTAGGCGCTAGGGAAAAGTGGAAATCGTGTCCAACTACCTTCCCATTATCAGCTTCGGGCGGCTCCTGTGATGTCCAACCTTAGGACCGGATAGGACGCACCGGAGACCAAATCCCAGACTGGGAAAATCCTAGTCCGGTTTCGTACACAGCTTCCACATCAAGTTCACAGGTTGGCTGGAGAAGACACCTGCGAGAAGTGGAAATCGATGCGGAAACCGCAATTCATCCGCCCAACTGCTCGGTCAGCTTATTGAGCAGCCTGTTCAAATCCTTGTCGGTCTTGCGTGCCTGGTCGATCTTTTCGACCGAGTGCAGAACGGTGGTGTGGTGCTTGCCGCCGAACTGCCTACCGATCTCCGGTAATGACGCTTCCGTCATGTGCTTCGCCACGTACATGGCGATCTGTCGTGGATAGACAATGGCCCGCGAGTTGTTCTTGGCCTTGATTTCGACCAGGCGCAGGCCGAACTGTTCCGCCACTGCTTTCTGGATGGACTCAATGGTGACTTTGCGGGCCTGCGAATCGATAAAGTTCTTGAGCACCTGCTGGGTGTAGGGGAGGGTAATTTCAGCGCCGATCAAAGAAGAGTGCGCTACCAGGCGGATCAGAGCACCCTCCAGTTCGCGGACGTTTGAACGGATGTTGGAGGCGATGTACAGGGCCACATCCGTCGGAAGCGTGACCTTCTCCTGCTCGGATTTCTTCTGGAGAATGGCGACTTTGGTCTCGAGATCCGGTGGTTGGATGTCGGCGATCAATCCCCACTCGAAGCGGCTGCGCAAACGATCTTCTACCTCGGCCAGCTCCTTTGGCGGACGATCACTGGCGATCACGATCTGCTTCATGGACTCATGCAGGGCATTGAAGGTGTGGAAGAATTCCTCCTGGGTGCGCTCTTTCTGGGCCAGGAACTGGATGTCGTCCACCAGCAGTACATCGACGTTGCGGAATTTGTCCCGGAAGCTGGTCATCTTGTCGTAGCGCAGCGAGTTGATCATCTCGTTGGTGAACTTCTCGCTGGATACGTAGCAGATGGCGCACTGCGGCATGCGCTTGGCGATTTCATGGCCTATCGCCTGCATGAGGTGGGTCTTGCCCATTCCTACGCCGCCGTAGAGGAAGAGTGGGTTGTATGCCTTGGATGGACGCTCTGCCACTGCCTGACAAGCCGCGTGGGCAAACTGATTGCCGCTGCCAATCACGAAGGCGTCGAAGGTGTAGCGAGGATTGAGTTGGGCCGCGCCGTCCCAGTCAAACCGGGCTTGCGAAGGATTCACCACCGGCGTGGAGTGCGCGGTTAGACCGCCATCGTGGCGAACCGGCGTGGATGCGGGATCGTCTTCCGGGGTCACGAACTGCACGTCCTGATATTCCAGGCCGAGATTGTCCAGCGCTTCCTGGATGAGGTCGTTGTACTTATCGCCGACGTGGCGGAATTCCACGGTGGGGACGCGTACGAAAAGAATTCCTCCGCTGGAGTGGCTGTAGCGGGTAGGTTTCAACCAGGTGTCGTAGGAGTGCCGGTTGATCTTCTTTTCGAGCGCCTCAAGGATGCGCAACCACGGATTGGGAGCGAGACTGGGAGTCGGAACTGACATATCAAGTTCGGCCGGGAGCCTGACCGTCATCAGCGCCCGCTATTCAATTATGAGTGCTGGAAATCCCCCGCTCAGACCGCCGGACGGTAGGCGGTTTCGCTGGAGCCAGAAAAATATCCATGAGCAGGAACAGGCGGCATAGTAGCACAATTTTTTCCGCTCTGCGGAAATCTTCGTGGCAGTTTTTTGTCGAGCACAGGATTCCAACTGCTAAACGAAACTTCTGTCAAGTGCCGAGTTTATAACTGCCGCGCGAGTGGTGCAGCGGCGGGCCTGCCCTGGAGCGCGGCGTTTGCCCGTCTCGCCACGCCTCATTTATACTCTTAGTTTCACTCAGCGTTCATAGCATCTACTAATCCAGTCAGGAGCAGCCAAGTTTCATGCCTAAGCGCACGTTCCAACCCAACCGCCGTCACCGCTCGAAGACGCACGGTTTTCGCACGCGTATGAAGACCAAGGCGGGGCAGGCGGTGATTTCGCGCCGGCGCGCCAAGGGACGCAAGCGGGTGTCGGTAAAGCCCGGCTTCCGTGAATAGCGTTTTTCCTTTCCGGAATTGGCGGGAATTCTGCAACTTGAGTTTGGATCGCGAAGCGTGAGCGGTGGCGCTCCCAGGAGCCACGCAAGCGTGTCTGGTTACGGCAAACGCAAGAGGTTTCCCCGCGAGGTCCGCCTGCTTCGGCACGCCGACTTCGAAAGGGCTTACAAACAAGGATGGCGCCACTTTGCCACTCACCTGACGGCGTTCTACCGGCGGCGTGAAGCAGGGGATGGATTTCGCATCGGCTTCACCGTCAGCAAGTTGTTGGGCGGAGCGGTGCAGCGGAATCGGATGCGGCGCCGGCTGCGAGAAGCGGTTCGCTTACATTGGCCGGAGTTTCAAGCGCCTGTCGACATCGTGATCAATCCGAAGAAATCTCTGCTCACGGTTGATTTTTCCGAACTAGGTAAGGAGATTGGCCTGGTGTTTGAAGTGGTCCGGAAGTTTACAGAGAAGCAGAATGCGCAAAGAGATCCGCGTGAATAGCATTTCACAACAAGCTGTGCTGGGCTTGCTCCGCGCATATCGCTGGGCCATCTCGCCGCTGCTACCACCCGCCTGCCGCTATGTGCCGACCTGCTCCGAGTACGCGATGGAAGCGGTCGAACGTTACGGCGCGCTGCGAGGTTCAGCGATGGCGGTATGGCGCGTGCTGCGGTGTCATCCCTTTACCCAGGGCGGGGTTGATCCTGTGATGAAAAGTTCCTGTAGTCACTGAGAAAGAAGCCATTGGCAGAATTTCAGAATCCGCAGCAAGAGCCCGGCATGGAGCGGCGTCTGCTCCTGGTGTTTGCGCTTACTTTTCTGGTGATCGTGCTGTTTCAGCCGCTGCTGAAGAAATATTATCCGCAGCCGCCAGCGACGCAGACACAACCCCAGAATCAAGCACAAATGCCGGCAGCTTTGCCCGCGGCGAATCCGGCTGAGGTCGAACGTCCAAAAAATGCGGGAGCTGCGACTGCGGCCAGCAAGCAGGCTTCAACAGAATCCGAAACCACAATTGAGAACGATCTCTACCGGGTCACTTTCACCAATAAGGGCGCGCAGGTCAAGTCGTGGATCCTCAAGAAGTTCAAAGATGACAAGGGTTCACCGCTGGAGCTGGTCAACAGAGCCGCAGCGGAAAGATACGGTTTCCCACTCAGCCTGTGGACCTACGACGAGAGCCTTCGCAACCAACTGAACTCGGGACTTTACGTCACCTCATCTTCAGGCACGGTGAGCGCTCCGGCGGAACTCACTTTCGAATACGCCGCTGCTGACATCTCGGTGCGCAAAGCATTCCACTTCGATGACACCTATATAGTTCAGGTTGAAACGTCCGTGACTGCCAGAGGCGGTAGCGTCTCTGCGTTTCCTGCATGGCCTGCCGGGTTCGGCGACGAGATCACGCCTGCGGGATACGCCGCCAGTCGCCTCGATTATCAGTTGAATCGGGACATCAAGCGCCTCGCGATTAAGTCTGTCAGCGGCGGGGCTACCCTGCCTGGGCCTTTCAATTGGGCCGGTGTGGTTGATCAATACTTCGCGGCTGTTTTCGTTCCCGCCGATCCGCAAAGCGCAGTCACTGTGACCCTGCGCAACTCCATCGATATACCGAAGGACGCAAAGTCCAACGTCCAAGAGACGACCAAGGCCGATGTGCTTGGCGCAGCGGTGGGAAATCCCAAGGGACCGACACTGGCGCGGCTGTACGTCGGACCCAAGCAACTACACACACTTGAAACTGTGCTCGTTCCCAGCATCGTGGACGCTCCGCAAGATTTGCGCGGTCTGGTGAACTTCGGATTCTTTGGCGTGATTGCCCGGCCGCTATTCCTCTGGCTCCAGTGGACCTACAAATACGTCGGCAACTGGGGTTGGGCGATCGTCATCCAGACCTTGATCATCAATCTGGCGCTGCTACCGCTGCGCATCACCAGTATGAAGTCGGCGCTGAAGATGCAGAAGATTCAGCCGCAGATGAACGCCATCAAGGAGAAGTACAAGAAGTACACCATGCGCGATCCGCGGCGCCAGGAGATGAATACCGAAATTGGGGCGCTGATGAAGGAGCATGGCGTCAGCCCGGTCGGCGGCTGTCTGCCGATGCTGATTCAGATGCCTTTTCTTTTTGCCTATTACGCCATGCTGGGTTCCGCCCTCGATTTGCGGCAGGCACCGTGGCTTTGGATTAAGGATCTGTCGTCTGCCGATCCTTACCTGATTCTTCCCATCTTGATTATCATTACGGGGCTGGCCACGCAGCGCATGACGCCACAGGCGGGCATGGATCCGTCGCAACAGAAAATGCTGAACGTGATGATGCCGGTGATGTTTGGCTTCATCAGCTACAGACTGGCAGCGGGCTTGTGTCTCTACTGGTGTGAAGGTAGCTTGATCGCTATCGTGCAACAGGGCATCATGAACCGGACCAGCCTGGGCCGAGAAATGCGCGAGATCGCGTTGAAGCGAGCTCGGAAGAAAGAGAAGAAGTGATGTTAGCTTCTAGCCTCTAGCTCCTAGCTAATCAAAATTCCGGAGCTAGAAGCTAGCAGCGCAGGAGCTAGAAGCTGATGCCCATTCCCGACAAAATCGCAGCCGCCAATAAGATTAATAGTTTCCTCACTGGGGTCGTCACCCAGGGAGGTCTTCATCTCAAGTACCGGATCACGGTCGACCCGCCGCTTCCCGATGAACGCGACTGGGAGCGTCCGGAGATTCTGGTGGAATTTGCCGGCCCCGATTCAACCCTATTGCTGGAGCGGGGTTGCGAATTGCTGCGTGCGATCGAGTTGCTGGCCATCGAAATGCTTCGGCTTCCCGGCAACGAGCACGAGAAAATCTGTTTCGACTGCATGAATCAGCGGAAGCTGCGGCTTGAAGAACTCCGGATGGCCGCCGGCGTGGCCGCCGAGCGGGTCCGGCAAACCGGTGCGCCTTACGAGTTTGCGCCGATGTCCTCACGCGAGCGTCGAATTGTCCACCTGGCCTTGCGCGACCACGCCGACCTGCACACCGAAAGTCAGGGTGAAGGCGGCCGCCGCTGCCTGGTGGTCTATCCCAAGGACTACAAGCCCGCAGGCAGGCCAACGCGGAAGACGATTCCTTAAGTTGCTGTTCTCGGTGTTCTCAAGCGGGAGTTCTCCACGTTCTGGCGTTAAGGGTTTTGATCCGCCAACCGCTACAATCTTGCAGTGAATCTTGACGACACCATCGTTGCCATCGCCACCCCTCCGGGACGTGGCGGTGTTGGCGTTGTGCGCATTGCGGGTTCCGAAGCCCGTCAAATTGCTCTTCCCTTGTTGCGCCTAAAGCATGATCTAGATCCCGGCCGAGCCGCCTTTGGCGAGCTGATCGAACCTGGCCATACTCAAGTGGGAACAGTTCAGCGCATCGACGAAGTCGTGGTTACTTATTTCGCCAAACCTCATTCCTATACCACCGACGACATCGTTGAAATCTCGGCCCACGGTTCACCCGTCGTTTTGCGCCACGTTGTCGAGCTAGCGCTGGCCCGCGGCGCCCGCCTTGCCGAGCCCGGCGAGTTCACCATGCGCGCCTTTCTCAATGGCCGCATTGATCTTACTCAGGCCGAGGCCGTCCGCGACCTTATCGACTCACAAACTCTCTACCAGGCCAAAGTTGCTGCCCAGCAATTGGAAGGCGCTCTGTCACGCCGCTTGCAGCCGATCAAGCAAGATTTGGTCAAACTGATCGCCACCCTTGAGGCTGGAGTTGATTTTGCCGAAGATGATGTTTCTGTCTTACCCGCCGACCAGATACTTCAGCTCATCTCCGCCATTCGGCCACCGCTTGAACAACTGGCCGCGAGTTTTGCCTATGGCAAGCTGGTGCACGAGGGCCTGACGCTCGCCATCGTCGGACGCCCCAACGTCGGCAAATCCAGTCTCTTTAATTGTCTGGTAGAACGCGAGCGCGCCATCGTGACAGCAACCCCAGGCACGACTCGCGACTTGGTAAGTGAGACTGTCGCCATCGGCGGAATTCCTGTGAAATTGGTGGATACCGCCGGCATTCGCCTCGCACTCGACGAAGCTGAAAGCATCGGGATCCGCAAGTCCCACGAAGCACTCGCCGACGCTGACCTGGTTTTGGTGGTGATCGACGCGGCTCAACCGAATGTGCCGGAAGACACAGAGCTGCTGAATCAAGTAGCCGGACGCCCCGCGATCGTGGTCGAGAACAAATGCGACCTGGTTCGAGATCGGGTTGGGGCAGGCATCCGCACCTCTGCCATCACCGGGGCGGGCATTCCTGAACTGCGCCAGGAAATCCTGCGCCATGTTGGTGGCGAAGCCGGAGCAGAGGCCGAGGCCGGATTTCTAACCAATCTCCGTCATCAGAACCTGGTTCACGATTCACTTGCCGGACTGGCGGCGGCAACATCCGCGGTGGGTGATCGCATTCCCCACGAAATGCTTCTGCTCGATCTCTACAATGCGCTCAGGCCTCTCGACGAAATCACTGGCGCGACCACCAGCGACGACATCCTCAACCTAATCTTCAGCACATTTTGCATCGGGAAGTGATGAAGGAATGATTCCCCCGGTTTGGATTGTGCTTCTCGCAAAAGCTGCTTCCTTTACACCCGCGCGCTCGAAGGCTTGGGCCAGATCGTCGATCAAGTCGTCTACGTCTTCAATTCCAATCGATAACCGGACCAGGTCGGCGTTAAAGGCGCGGCCCCTTCGAACTTCGGCGGGGATGCTGGCGTGAGACATACATCCCGGCAAGCTGATGGAGGAATTCACGCTGCCGAAACTCACGCTAACGCGGAAGATCCGGGTAGCTTCCGCAATCTGCCGCGAAATGTCGAAAGAGCCAGTGGTAAAACTAATGACCGCGCCCGCGCCGCGCGCCTGCCGGGTGTGCAGATCGTATCCGGCGTGCTCGGGCAGTCCAGGGTAGTAAACGCGCTGCACTGCCGGGTGAGTGCTCAAGTGCCCGGCAATCTTCCGAGCGCTCGCTTGCTGGCAATCCAGACGCAGCTTGAGGGTTTTGATGCTGCGTAACAGCAAATAAGAATCAAACGGGCCGAGCACCGAGCCTTCACCGTTCTGGAGGAAATAGATTTGCTCTGCGACTTCTAGACTGCGCACTGCGACGACTCCGGCGGTGATGTCGCTGTGGCCGCAAAGAAATTTGGTGGCCGAGTGAACTACGATATCGGTACCGAGGTCCAAGGGATTCTGCAAGTATGGCGACATTGCGCTGTTGTCCACGCAGAGCAGGGCACCGTGATCATGCGCCAGATCGGCGAGGGCCCGGATATCGCAAATCCGCAGCAAGGGATTGGTTGGAGTTTCGGCATAAAGCAATCGTGTCTCCGGCGTGATAGCCGCGGCAAACCGCGACAGATCGCAGGCGTCGGCATAACGCACTTTCACACCGGTTCGGTTCAGGATCTTCGAGAAGAGCCGGTAGGTGCCACCATAGAGGTCATCGCAGGCCAGGATTTCGTCTCCCGCGGAAAGCAGGCGTGTGACTGAACTGATGGCCGCGAGGCCGCTGGCAAAGGCGAACGCACGGTGTGCGTTCTCCAGTTGCGCGAACTGTTCTTCGAGAACCGTTCGCGTGGGATTGCCACTGCGCGAGTAGTCGTATCGGCCGAACTGGTCGGCGTGCTCCTGCTCGAAGGTTGCAGTTTGGTAAATCGGCGTCGCGATCGGCTTGAAAGGATCGGACGGACAAGCGTTAAAGTTGACAAGTTGGCTGGCGAATCTCATAACACTCTCCCTGCTGCTAAACAGTTTTCAGTGACTTCGGCGCGTACGGTCCGGAACACATCAAAGACGTCTGCCATTACGGCTTCCGCCGTGGGCCACCGCCCCGCACCTTTTCCCCGGACGAGAAATATTTCTCCCGTCTGGGTGTGAATCTCCAAACAGTTTTCTTCATTGCGGGTCCGCGCGAAGAGGTGTTCGCGATGAATAAACTGCGGCTCGACGCGAGCCTTCGCGCTATCGCCACCGCCGTCGAGGGTCACCACCAGCCGAACTGACAAGCCCGACTTGGCCGCACCGTGAACCGTCTCGGCATCGAAATGCTCAATGCCGGTGCGATCGATATGGTTGGGATGCAAGCAGCTGCCGAACGCCGCATGCGCCAGGAGCGCAAGTTTGTGGGAGGCGTCGCTGCCATCGAGGTCAGTGGTGGGATCCAATTCCGCGAAACCCAACCGTTGCGCCTCAGCCAAGGCCTCGTCGCGCGGCACGCCTTCGGCCAGACGATCGAGAATGAAGTTCGTAGTACCGTTGACTACACCGCTTAGAGCACGGACACCGCGAGTCTCCGCGATTTGCCGAACCTGCTCGAGCATGGGCACCGCTCCTCCGACCGCGCCCGAGTAGAGCAACTGAACTCCGTTTCGGACGGCCAGTTCGCGAAGCTCGTGTCCCCAGTGCGAAATTACCAGCTTATTCGCGGTGATGACATGTTTTCCGGCTTTCAGCGAAGCTTCGATCAGCTCCTTCGCTGGCCAAAGTCCGCCGATAAGTTCCACGACCAGTTCGCACTCGGAATCGACGACCTCCCACGGATCCGGAGTGAGCAGTTCACTGGGCGTGCCATCGTCGCGATCCAGGTGACGCACGCCGATGCCGGTGATGTGAAACTGGTCCGGATGCGCAGCCAAATATCGATACACGCCCAGGCCAACGGTTCCCGCGCCCAGCAGACCGACGCGCAAGGGTCTAGTGTCTGGCTGTCCCTCGTAGAATGCGGCCAGCCGAGCACAAATCAGCGACGGCGAATCGGAATTGAGCGCGGCGACTTCGAAGGCGAAACCGTGGCGCTCGGCAAAGTGGATGGCTTTGGCCTGCACGATGCCTCCGTTGACTTGATCGGCCTCGGTCCAGGTAAGCGTTCGGTATCGACGAGGCAGTCTCTCCGACGAAGCGGGATCGTATTCAAAGATTCCGTCAACGTCTTTGATCAGGCGGCAACGATCGGCCTCAAGCTGATGGGCAAGGAAGACCGCGGTGAGATCGGTGCCTCCGCGCCCCAGCAAGGAAAGGGTTCCATCGTCTTGCCGGCCGACAAAACCCGGCACGACCACGACCGAAGAATTTTCAAGCGCCCGCTCAACAGCCGACACGTTGACCCCGCAAGGCTCGGAATTCAGAATCGGTCCCTCGGTTCGGAGGCCGAGGCAGACTTCATCGAGGATCACCGCGGGAATACCTGCGCGATCGAGTGCCAGAGAGAGCAGTGCGGCCGACGTCGCTTCACCGGTTGCTAGCAGCGTCGCAACCGCGTGGTCACTAATGCCTTGCCCGAAGGCGTGAGCACGCGCCAGCAGTTCTTCGGTGCTATTTCCGATCGCAGAGACCACTGCAATCACCCGATAACCATTTCGAACCCAGCGGTAAATCTCGTGAACCGCCGTGGGCAAATCAGCTTCGGAGCGCAACACCGAGCTGCCGAACTTGAGTACGGCTAGAGGAGAGTTGCGCATAGCGTCCTCCTTATTGCGAGCTTGGTGGCTATAGCTAGCGCCTGATCGAGATCGGCGATGATGTCCTCGGGCGCTTCGAGTCCGACGGAAAGCCGGATAAGGCCATCGGTGATTCCGATTTCCTGCCGCTTTTCTGGGGGCACGTCGCCATGTGTCATTGAGACCGGGTGCGTGATCAGGGTCTCGACTGCGCCCAGGTTTTCCGCCAGCGAGCAAAGCTTCACGGAGTTCATCAGCGTAATGGCGGCTTCGCTGCCTGCTTTGATCTCAAATGACAGCATTCCTCCGTGGGCCGCGTGTTGCCGCTCGGCCAGTGTGCGTTGCGGGAACGACGCTAGCCCGGGATAGTGCACGCGCTCCACCGCCGGATGCCGCTCCAACCATTGCGCCACGGTGAATGCGTTCTCGCAATGCAACTTCATTCGCGCTGGGAGCGTCTTCAATCCGCGCAGCGTTAACCAGGCTTCCTGCGGTGATTGGATACAGCCGGTGGTCTTTCGAATTAGACGGAAGCGTTCCAGCAGGTTTTCGTCCCGCGTGGCCAACGAACCGCCGACCGTCGAATTGTGACCTTCGATGTACTTGGTGGTGGAGAGTACGCTGATGTCAGCCCCCAACTCCAGAACGGGTTGAAGAAGCGGCGTCAAGAATGTGTTGTCTACTGCGAGTTTGATTCCGTGACGGTGGGCGATTTCGGCTATTGCGGCAACGTCACATAACTTCAGCGTGGGATTCCCTGGAGTCTCGACGAAGATGATTTTCGTTCGGTGAGTGATCGCTTGCTCGACCAGTTCAGGGCGCGAAGCATCGACGAAGCTGTAGTCAATGCCCAGGCCGCCGAGCAATTGTTGAAACAGACGTACGGTGCCGCCGTACACTACATCGGAAATCACCGCGTGATCGCCGGTCTTAAGCAGCGACAAGAACAAGGTCGTAATGGCCGCCATTCCGGTGGCGAAGCAGACAGCAGGAGGAGTTTTCTCTACCGCTCCCAAGGCGCGTTCGAGCGCGTCCACGGTTGGATTGGCCGCTCGCGAATAGGTAAAGCCCTTGTGTACTCCTACTGCTTGTTGAACGTAAGTTGTCGATTGGTAAATCGGCGTGAGAATGGCGCCTGTGGCCGGATCAGGACTAAGCCCGCCATGAATGGCTACGGTAGCATTGCGCACAGCAAAATCGGATGACATAGAACTCTCCCTTCAGAATGGAAAATTGAGCTAAAACAGAATCGCCGCCGGTGTGTTCCCCAGGCGGCCGCTCAGTGAAGGGAGATTTTAGTTTCGACTCAGACTCCCTACGCAGGCAAGGCACCGCCCAGGGTGCACATGGCCATATACATTCGGGATCTCTGCAGCAAATACATAAAAGAAGTGCTCACAGTCTTACGCGAGTTTCGTAATTATACCGGTCTGGCAGCGATTGTCAAATCAGCTTTGGTAACGGCGCAGTCCGAGCGAGTTTCTCGATCGTCTACTTCGACAGCGCCCCCAGCGCCTGGCGGAAAGTCGCTTCAAACGACCCGTTCTTGGCGGCCGCACTCACAGCCTTCTCCGCCGCCGTTCGCTGATATCCAAGATTCACCAAAGCTGACAGCACATCTTCTTCTACGGCGCTCAGCTTAGAGACCAGAGGAGCTTCTCCCACCGCAGTTGGCAGCTTGTCTCGCAGTTCCAACACCATCCGCTCCGCTGTCTTCTTTCCGATCCCAGGAATGCGCGTCAAGCGCGCCAGATCATTCCCTCGAATTGCGGCTATCATCTCGTCGGCTGCCATTCCACTTAGAATCGTGATCGCCAGTTTGGGACCAATCCCGCTCACCGTGATTAGCTTTTCGAAAAGCTGTTTCTCTCCCGCCCGTAGAAATCCGTAGAGCGCAATCACGTCTTCGCGCACATGAGTATGGATGTGCAGCGCAACTTCGCTGCCTACTCCCGGCAAGGCAGAAAAAGTAGGGATGCTGATAGTCACGTCGTAACCGACGCCGCTGGTCTCAACAATGACTTGGTTGGGATGCTTGGCCAGCAACTTTCCTCGGAGGTGGGCAATCATGCTGCCGACATTGTAGCGGTTGGGGGCGCGGCGATTCTAGAACAACGAACTCTGCCTGCGATTTGGTGTGATGCCAAAATGCTCGTAGGCCAATTGAGTTGCCACTCGGCCGCGCGGCGTGCGGTTCAGGAACCCAATCTGGATCAGGAAGGGCTCGTAGATTTCTTCAATGGCGTCCGGTTCCTCTGCCAGCGCCGCAGCCAGAGTGTTCACTCCTACTGGGCCACCCTGATATTTTTCAATGATGGTGAGCAGGAGCTTGCGATCGACTTCATCGAATCCGTAGCGATCCACTTCGAGCATCTGTAGCGCTGCCTGCGCTGTTGGCAGATCGATCTTGCCACCACCGCGCACCTGCGCATAGTCCCGTACGCGCCGCAGTAACCGGTTAGCGATTCGCGGCGTGCCTCGTGAGCGGCTGGCTATCTCCTGGGCTCCGGCTTTATCGACCTCCACGCCCAGGATGTCCGCCGAACGCTCCACAATAATCTGCAGTTCAGCGTGGCTGTAAAATTCCAGCCGCAAGACGATCCCAAACCTTGACCGCAGCGGTGACGAAAGCAGCCCCGCACGCGTGGTCGCGCCAATAAAAGTGAACGGCTTTACGTCCATGGTGTGAGTGCGCGCCGCCGGCCCCTGGCCGATCATGATGTCTAGCTTGTAGTCTTCGAGTGCCGAGTAAAGGATTTCCTCTAGCGCCGGTTGCAAACGATGGACTTCGTCAATGAACAAAACCTGCTTGTCGCGGACGTTGGTAAGAATTGCAGTCAGATCGCCCTTGATCTGCAACGTCGGCCCTGAAGTCTGCTGAAACACCGCGCCCAGTTCATTGGCGATGATCGTTGCCAGTGTCGTCTTGCCAAGGCCCGGCGGTCCGTAGAGCAGCACGTGGTCCAAGGCTTCGCCGCGCGAACGTGTGGCTTCGATCGCCACCGCCAGAATCTCTTTGACCTTGGATTGTCCGATGAACTCCGCCAGGCGCTGCGGCCGCAGCTTCAGCTCAAACGATGAATCATCCTCCACCGGCGCCGCCGAGACGATGCGCTCGCGGTCGTCGGGAAGCTTGGGAATGTTTCTGAGTGTGGCCACCTATGGCGATAATAAAGCGAAAACCCATGCGGCGCAATCACAACCAAGCGCTTGCCAATGACACAAGAGCATAGTTGACAACGTGTCACATAATGTGTCACATTACCTGTATGCCTTCGGTCAACATGCGTCAGCTACGGGACACCAAGCGCCTTAAATCCTGGCTGCGCGCAGGAAAGACCGTAGAGTTACGGGAGCGGGATCGGCTGATCGCACGCATTGTTCCAGAAAAAGAGACACAGAAGCAGTCGGTGGAATGGCCGGACTTCGCCGCACGTCGCAAACAAATTTTTGGTGACCGTACTCTGCCAATTGTGGATGACTTGATCAACGACCGGGGTCGCTATTGATTGTTTACGCTGACTCCAGCTTTGTCGTATCGATATATGTTGCAGGCCAGCATTCGCCGGCTGCCGATGCGCTGCTACGCGCCCGTCCCCAGATCTATTTGACCCCTCTCATTCTTGCCGAATGGGCCCATGCGCTCGCGGGCCAGGTCTTTCGCGGACAAATGCCGGCCTCCGACGCGCAGAGGATCACACTCGCCTTTGAGGGGGATATCAAGAGCGGATTATGGCTTGCTTGCGACATGCCGGAACGCGCATTCGAACGTTGCGCTGAACTCGGCCGCCGCCATGGGCCGAAGCTGGGGATCCGTACTCTCGACAGCCTGCACGTGGCCTGCGCGCTTGAACTCAAAGCTGAACGATTCTGGACCTTTGACGAGCGCCAAGCCAAACTGGCGAAAGCCGAGGGAATGAAGACGGTTTGAAGCTCACTGGTGGGTAGAAGCCGGATCCCTACTCTTCCTCTTCTTTCACATCTCCCCGCGCCGCCTTCGCCTTCTCGATGATCTTCTCCTGCAACTGCCCGGGCACGGCATCGTAGTGATGCATTTCCATGTTGAAGCTGCCGCGGCCCTGGGTCATGGCTGTGAGATCGACGCCATAAGTCAGCATTTCTGACATGGGCACTTCAGCCTTCACAATGGTGTTGCCGCCTTTGTTGTCCATGCCCTGGATGCGCCCGCGCCGGCTGTTCAAGTCGCCCATGATCGAGCCCGCGAACTCATCCGGCACCGAAATCTCCACGTGCATTACCGGCTCCAGCAACGTGGGCTTGGCGACTTCCATCGCTTTCTTGAACGCGATGCGCCCCGCCATCTGGAATGACAGGTCGTTCGAATCGACATCGTGATAGGAGCCGTCGTAGAGGATTACCCTGAAATCCACTACCGGAAACCCTGCCAAATAGCCGCGAGCGGCGGCCGTTCTAATTCCCTTTTCCACTGCGGGAATAAAGTTCCTAGGAATCGAACCGCCGAAAATGTCGTTGACGAACTCGAAATCGCCGCCGCGTGGAAGCGGCTCCATCCTGATTTTGCAATCGCCGTATTGACCGTGGCCGCCGGTTTGCTTCTTGTGTCGCCCTTGTACGTCGGCCTTGCCGCGAATCGTCTCGCGATACGGAACCTTGGGCGCTTTCAGGATCACTTCGGCGTGGTAGCGTTTCTTCATCTTCGCCACTACCACTTCAATATGCTGCTGCCCGGTTCCAGCAATCAGGAATTCCTTGGTCTGCTCATCGCGAAAGAAGCGCAGCATGGCATCTTCTTCCATCAGCTTGTGGATGCTCGGCCCCAGCTTATCTTCGTCAGCTCGGCTCTTGGGTTCAATCGCAAACGTAATCGCCGGTTCCGGCAGATGAACTTTCGGGTACTGAATAGGTGCGTTCTTGTCTCCCAGCGTATCGCCGGTTAAAGTGTCTTTGAGTTTTGCAACAGCTCCAATGTCGCCGGCATGCAACTCGGTCACGGGCACAGCAGTCTTGCCCTGGATGATCGAAATGTGTGCCAGCTTTTCCGCCGAATTCTTGGGATAGTTCTGCAACGTCGCGTCGTTTTTCAAAACTCCGGAGAACACTTTGAAATACGAGATTCTGCCGGCAAACGCGTCTGAGACCGTCTTGAACACGTAGACCGATACCGGCTCGGCGTCTGTTTCATGCCGCTTGGGTGCGTCTCCGTTTCCGGATGCTGCCGCTTCGCCCTGTACCCACTCGTGCTCTGACGGCGCCGGTGTGTAGTCCACAATAAAATCCATTACCCGGTCGGCACCGATGTTGCCCAGGCCCGAGCCGAAAATGACGGGGAAGATCTTGTCCTCACGAATGGCCTCGTGCAGGGCTTTCACCAAATGTTCCTCAGGAATCGTTCCTTTCTCGAAGAACTCTTCCATCAAGGCGTCGTCACCCTCGGCCACCATCTCGACCAGCCTTTCGTGAGCCTCTTGCGCCTGATCTTTCAGGTTCGCCGGAATCTCGCCTTCCTTGCCTTTGCCGTTCCCGCCTAACTCGTAGGTGTAAGCCTTCATGTTAACCAGATCGACTACACCGGTGAAATTCTTCTCGGTCCCGATGGGCAACTCGAGTGGAATCACGGTCCGGCCGAATGCCTTGGTCAGCGAATCCAGCACTCGCTCAGCGTCGGCGCGCTCGCGATCCATACGACTGGCGATGATCAACCGCGGGGTTTTGTACTCTTCGCAATAGTTCCACACTCGCTGGGTGACGACTTCCACTCCAGCCACGCCGTCCACCACTACAATCGCCGCATCCACCACCGGGAGCACCATCTTGGCTTCGTGGACGAACATGCTGAACCCAGGCGTATCAATCAGGTTGATCTTGGTCTTGCCCCACTCGACATACGCCATGCCGGCAGAGATCGACATCTTGCGCGCGATCTCTTCGTCGTCGTAATCGGTGGTCGCCGAGCCATCGTCCACACGGCCTAGCCGCTGCGTAGCGCCGGATGTGTACAACATGGCTGAAACCAGCGAGGTTTTTCCTGCGTGGCCATGGCCGACCACCGCGACATTCCTGATGTTTGCGCCTTCGTAAGCCTTCACGGGTTACTCCTTATAATCAAATCACGTGGGGCAGCCGTCCTCGGCTGTCCAGCCGAACAAAGCTCGACCGTTCCACAATCGTTGAATCTTCACTATGGCGGGCCCATAAAAATTAGAAAGAAGAGTACAGTCTACAGGCCAACGTCCAACCGCTACCAAAGCCTAGGATGCTACCACGCGGGAATTCGCCGAACAACTGGGTCAGGGCAAGTTGGGCTTGCTTTTGAGCAACCAGGCACGTAAGTTATGACCTCTAAAGCCGCCGCAGCGAAAGAGGTATCGCATGTTTCCTCAACTCGCCCAGTTCACCGATCTCGGACTCCTCCTGCTCAGGCTCATGGTCGCCGCCATCTTCATCGATAGCGGTTGGAGCCACGCCACCAAATCCCAAGAACGCAGCAAGGACATTGGCATGAGCCAGGGTTTCACCATCTTTCTTGGGACCGCGGAAATAGCCGGAGGCCTGGGCGTGGCTTTCGGCGTGCTGATTCAACTTGCCACCATCGGCCTCATCCTCATTATGCTCGGTGCCATCCAGAAGCAGATTTTTGTCTGGCACGTTGGTTTCTGGGGCGAGAAAACCTACGGCTGGCATTACGACCTGATGATGATTGTGATGAACCTGGTCATCCTGTTCACTGACGGCGGCCGCTGGGTGCTGATGAAGTAAGGCTATCCTTGCGCTCGTGCCATCGTCTAACTTATCCTTTGTGTCAGTTCTCCGCGGGTCGTCTATGCATCGTCTAACCGCCAGGCTGCTGCTGACCTTGATGCTGGTGGGTATTTTTGCCCCGGTAGCCCTGGCGATCACTGCTCCGGCGCCGCATGCCTGTTGCATGCGCAAGCCGATGCATGAACATGGCTCGAATGCTGCTGAACTTCATGCTATTCCTGCTGGTTGCAATCACGACTGCTGCCATGCCCTGACGGTTTCCCAGTCTCCGCATCTTCTGCCGTCAACGGGTACGCAGATCGCCACTTTCTCGACCCAACTGACGCCGGAACGGAACGTCGTCAATCGCTGCCGGCTTATCCAGTCTTCGAATTCCGGCCGCGCCCCGCCTCAGTTCTCCATCGCCTGATCCATTGCAAGCCAGTATCTCTGTCCACGCGCGGACGGCTCTATGGCCGCTTCGCGTGTGGCTGCACAGCATTTGTTCCCAGGACCAGGAGAACTTTCATGAGTTCCATTCGTATCGCGCCGCTGCTGTTGGTGCTCGCACTCGCCGGCAGCGCGCTCGCAACTATCTTCGGTTCTATTCGCGGCATTATCCACGATCCCCAACATCGTCCGGTAGAGGGTGCGATGGTCATGCTCAAGGCGAAGTCTTCAGACTGGAGCAAGACCGCCAATACCAACGCCAATGGTGAGTTTGAGTTCAACACGGTTCCTTTGGGTGAATATTCGGTCTCGGTCGCCGATCCCGGATTCGAGCAAGTATCAGAAGCCGTTACAGTGATTTCAGGAACCGAGCCGGTTGTTCACTTTCAATTGAAAGTTGCCATTAAGAATGAGACGGTAACTGTCTCGGCCGCGCCCGAGGCAGTGCCGACCGACACTGCTACACCCACCACTTTAGTCAGCCGCCAGGATATACAGCGTACTCCCGGCGCCGACCGCACCAATAGCATGGCCATGATCACCAACTTCGTACCTGGCGCCTACGTCACTCACGACCAATTGCACATTCGTGGCGGGCACCAGACCAGTTGGCTGGTGGATGGAGTGCCCATCCCCAACACCAACATCGCAGCCAACATCGGCCCCCAAATTGATCCCAAAGACATCGACTACCTGGAAGTGAATCGTGGAAGCTACGGGGCCGAGTTCGGCGATCGCACCTATGGCGTGTTCAACGTGGTCCCACGTACTGGCTTCGAGCGCAACAATGAAGCCGAACTGGTGATGAGCTTTGGAAATTTCTATCAGACCAACGATTCCTTCAGTTTCGGGAGTCACACCCAGCGTTTCGCTTACTACGTCAGCCTGAATGGCAACCGCAGCAATCTTGGTCTCCAGCCGCCGGTGCCTGAGGTCGTGCACGATGCCGCAAACGGCTATGGCGGCTTCAGCACGCTTATCTTTAACGTCGATCCCTCGAACCAGCTTCGCGTCGTAACCTCACTACGCCACGATTATTACCAGGTACCGTTCGACCCCAACCCAAACGACATTGAAAATGGGTCAATTCCTGCGAATGGATTCGCCCCGCAATATCCGAGCATAGGTCTGCGCGACAGCGAGAATGAATCCGACGCGGTGGTCAATTTCTCCTGGGTCCACACCTTCAACTCCAAAGTTTTCATGACGGTGTCGCCGCTTTTCCATTTCAATAGTGGCAACTACAACAGCCTCGCTGCCGACACCCCGGTGGCTACAACCGAAGATCGCGGTTCAACCTATGTTGGTGGTCAGGGCAGCGTGTCAGCCAATTTTGCCTGGAACAATTTGCAGGCGGGATTCTTTAGCTTTTATCAGCACGACAGCCAGACTTTCGGAGCTATCTTCAATGACGGCAGTGGCAATGCCCCGATCAACGATGTTCAACATCCCACGGGAAATCAGGAGACATTTTTCATCGACGACAAGTTCACTCCGGTTCCCTGGCTGACATTGATCGCCGGTATGAGGCCGACGCGTTTCTCCGGCGGAGTTACCGAGACTGCAATCAGCCCACGCTTTGGAGCCACCGTGACCATCCCTCGCTTGCGCTGGACCTTCCGCGGCTTCTACGGACACTACTATCAGGCTCCGCCACTACTGACCGTGAGTGGGCCAGCGCTCATCGATTTCGCGCAAGGTGAAGGTCTCGGATTCGTCCCGCTGCACGGCGAATTCGATGAGGAACACCAGTTTGGTATCACCATTCCCTATCGCGGATGGGTACTCGATGCCGACAATTTCCGCACCAACGTCAGGAATTTCTTCGATCACAACAATATCGGGGCATCCAGCATTTTCTTTCCTATCACAGTGGCGAATGCCGTCATCCGCGGCTGGGAACTGACCTTACGTTCGCCGCGAATTGCTCGTCGCGGACAAATCCATCTTGCTTACTCTAATCAGATTGCCGAGGGTAGCGGTACTATTACCGGCGGCCTCACGGATTTTTCGTTTTCCCCGGAACTTAGCCCGCTTGACCACGACCAGCGCAACACTCTCAACGTAGGCGGCGACGTGACACTTCCATGGCGTAGCTTTGCCTCTACCAATGTCAGTTACGGATCTGGTTTTACCAACGGATTTCCTGGCCAGCCTTATCCCGGCGCTAATCTCCCCGCGCACACAACGTTTGATTTGTCGTTGGGAAAAGACTTTGGCGAACGTTTCTCGGCCTCAGTGAATGCGCTGAACGTCGCCAATCGCCGGGTTGAGCTCGATAATAGCCTGACCTTCGGCGGTTTTCACTGGAACAATCCGCGGGAGATCTTTGTGGAGGTCCGCTACCGGTTCCATTACTAAGTCAGAGTCCTGGTTATCGCCGAAAGGCCGAGTCGCTCCTGTAACCGGATGGTTGCTGACGCGCGATGAAGAAAGTTTGGGGCAATTTGGCTGAGTGGGTTCTGCTAACAAGACTTTACCTTCTTTTACAAACTCTTTACCTTCCGCCCGGCTACTCGGTGTTTACATGGGGTGAAGATTCTCCGCAATTCAGGAGGCACTTTAGTGAGAAGACACCTTTTTTTGGTTTTTGTCCTGGTATTCGGATTAACTTCCTGCCTGCTGGCGCAGGATGCAGCTCAAGGTGACAGCCAACCCGCTAACGTCGCTGGCAAGTGGACGATGTCCTGGCAGGGCCGGGATGGCGCTAAACAGGGCGCGCTCCAACTGCAGCAGGACGGCTCCAAGCTTACGGGCACGATGGATGGAGAGCGCGGCTCGGTTCCCCTCACCGGTACCGTCAATGGGAACAACATTTCCTTCAGCACTCAGTCCCAGGGACGTCGCACCTTTACTATGGTCTACAGCGGCACGATCGATGGTGACAAAATGACGGGAACTTCCCAGCCCCAAGGCGGACAGGGTGGGCAAGGTGGCATGGGCGGTGGTGGCCATCACGGTGGCGGTCAGCAAAACCATTCCTGGACGGCAACTCGTCAAGCCGGCAATCCAAGCAACCCGGGCGCAGCCGACAACGATCAGTCCGACGACCCACAACCAGGTTTTTGACTGTGTCCACCAGGGACCTCGGCTGATCTCTCTCCGGCTTGAGGTCCCTTTTTTATCTCAACACGCTTAGCTAATGAGCGGTCAGATGAAACACCGACCCGCAGCCCTGGGTAAAGCCTTGGTCTTGACATCCCGTTTGAGGGGGTCCTCCGATGGGCGTGCTGCCATAGACATCGCCGTCCGAACCCAGGACCAAGCCCATCGAGGAGTAGAACGGGGCCCCGCTTTGCTGCTGTGTAAAGTCGTAGAGGTCGGTTAAGTTCCCTTTCGTGTCTAGTCTGAACAAGCATCCGCCCCCGACGGCGCAATTGTTCACCTCTTCGATCCCGTACAGGTTGCCTCTTGAGTCTTTCACTAGATGGTAGGCGAAGACCGGGTTCCGCACCTGCCCCTGGGTGCACGGGGGCGCGGTACACGGGGCAAAGGTGAAGAGCACGCTGAACTGGCCGCTCGTATCCACCTTAAAAATGGTTCCAACGCCGTACTCGAAATCTGTATGTGGGATGACATTACCGCCACCTGCCGCAATGCCATAGAGGTTGCCGGCAGAGTCAACGATCAAGCCTAGAGGGGTGGAACCGTCCCCCGGCCCGGCAAAAGTGTGGAGTACGGTGAACTTGCCGCTGCGATCAAGCTTGTAGATCGTTCCGCAGCCTGCTTGACCACCTTGGTACTCGCCGGGGTATTCGCAGGAAAGCTTGCCGCCAAAGTATGCAGTGCCGTAAAGGTTACCTATGCCATCAAGCACCACGCCCCCTTCGGGCTGCATGCCGTCCGTTCCGTCAAAAACATGAAGTATGGTGAGCTTGCCGTTAGGAGTGAGTTTGAACAGCGTTCCGCAGCCCAGCCCATGACTATTCAAACCGCAATTGGGCTCGCCCCCGTAGGGCGACATGCCGTAGACGTTACCTTCCGCATCCACGGCAAGCGGCGAATCTAAGCAGCAGGCGTTTAGCCCGTCAGTGGGGAAGCTGGTCTCCTGGCCATTTGCATTAAGCTTGAATACCACGGAATCGCCGCCAATATAGCCATTGCCTTGGGTCGTGCCGTAGAGGTTGCCGGCCGCGTCTTCAACCAGGCCTGCCATCGGATCTGATCCGTTGTTCCCGCCCTCGAAGCTGTAGAGCACAGTCTCGTTGCCGGCGCTGTCGATCTTGTACACCGTTCCGCAAGTGTCTTCGCCGCAGGAGGGGTTGCCACCGAACTTAGTCGTGCCGAAGAGATCTCCTTGCGCGTCCCGGATGATGGGGCTGGGAACCGCGCCGTCCGTCCCAGCGGTGAACGAATGCAAGACGGTGTAGGTCTGTGCCTGCGTTGGCTGGGCGGCAACCGCCACTGTCAAAAGAAGTGTTAGTAACGCGATCGCGCAAGCGCTGCCGACGTTAATCGAAGCTCGTTTTCGAAGCATGACTGACCTCCCTGGTCTAGCGTGAGGAAACACCCACGGGTTCGTTGAGCAACCTCAAGTCGCCAGAATCATAGTCCCGGCCTGCGCAGGTGTGTCACGGAGATGTAAAGAGTTTGTCAAGATTCGGAGACCCATTTCACCATTCTGGATGGCCCGCTCGGCCTAGGTCGGGGTGCTGGATGACCGGAATAGGTGTAAAATTGCGGCCCGGACTTGATGGGAAGCTGCCCTCGGCACTTTCCGTCACCTCCTAGGAGGAGTCTCCAGATGCAACGCCAACAATCATTCACTTTATTAACGGCGGCGTTCCTGACTGTCGGAGTTCTCGTCGCGACAACTTCCGCGTTTGCAGCCGGACCAGAGCGGGTGCTGTATAGCTTTTGCTCCGCCTCTAACTGCGCGGACGGGCAGAACAGTTGGGCAGGCCTGATCTTTGATTCAGCGGGGAATTTGTATGGGACGACGGCCGCCGGAGGCTCCGGGCAATATTGCTATTTGGGTTGCGGCACGGTCTTCAAACTTGCGCCCGGCACCGACGGGCAATGGACTGAGACCGTCCTGTACAGCTTTTGCTCTCTTTCTAGCTGCACAGATGGAGCGAGTCCCTATGACGCCCTGATCTTTGATTCGGCTGGGAACCTCTACGGCACGACAGCCGCCGGAGGCACCGGGGTGTGTTTCAGCGACGGCGGTGAGGGCTGCGGCACCGTCTTTGAACTTACCCCTGGGAGCAACGGCCAGTGGACTGAGACTGTCCTCCACACTTTCTGCTCCGCCGACAATTGCACCGACGGCGCGTACCCCTACGCCGGTCTGATTTTTGATTCGGCAGGAAACTTGTACGGCACCACAGCAGACGTTCCGATCAACAGTGGGACTGGATGTTATCCAGGCGGCCCGGGCTGCGGGAAGGTCTTCCAGCTCCGGCCGGGTGCCGACGGCCATTGGGCGTATAAGGCATTGCACAACTTCAAAGGTAAAGATGGGGCCACCCCCGAGCTCGGGAATCTGATCTTCGACGCTTCCGGCAATCTGTATGGCACTACCAGCTTCGGCGGTCGTCTCTCGATGTGCATCAACGGTTGCGGCACGGTGTTTGAATTGAGCCCCAACGCCAATGATGAGTGGACGGAAAAGGTGCTTCACAGTTTCGACGGTAAAGACGGTACTAGCCCGCTATTCGGTCTGGTTTTCGACACCGCTGGCAACTTGTACGGAACCACTTACGGGGGCGGACGTTTCGCATACGGTACGGTCTTTCAGCTAACTCCTGGTGCGAATGGCCAATGGACGGAGAAAGTGCTCTACGCCTTTGACAGCAGTGACGGAGCTGATCTAGGAAGCGGGCTAATCATGGACAGTACCGGAAACCTGTACGGTAGCACCAACATTGGCGGAGCAAACAATCTCGGCACTGTCTTTCGCTTATCGCCAGGCGCGGGCGGCAAATGGAAAGAGACGCGGTACAGCTTCCAGACGGAAAACGATGGCGCCGGGCCCACTGGCAATCTGATTTTCGATCACGGGGGCAATTTGTACGGCACTACGTTCGGCGGTGGCAACCGAGCCCCGGGCTGCGACGGCTGCGGCACCGTCTACGAGATTACTCCGTAATCGACGGCGCATGTTTTTCGCATGGATTCGGACGCACAGCGCGCGATCAAAAGAAGAGAAAAAGAAAAAACAAACGAGGCAAGGGACTTGCAGGCATAGACTTTCCTCCGAAACGCGCGTACTACGCCAGCCGCTCATCCCGGTAGCGGCAAATAAAGCTATCGTTAGAGGCTGCCAAAAATCATTGCGCCAGATAACGGGCCACATACGCGCCGGTGCCGGCTTCGAATCCCTGACCGACGAGCGTGTTGCCGGCGGCAACGATCTTGCCATCGCTCTGGATGGCCAATCCGTTCACGTACGAATACACGTTTGAATTCCCACTCACCAGGGTTGTCGCGACCAATCCCCCCGAGCCGAAAGAATTGTCCAGCGCACCCGAACTGGTGAACCGCGCGAGGGCGAAAGGCGAGTTGAAGCTGAGGTTAAACGGGCCTTGCGCGGCCGCCCCGCCCGCCACCAGTTCACCGTTCGACTGAACGGCGACGGCGAAGGCACCTGACAGCGGCGCATTTGTCCCGAAATCCGCAACCGCGACTCCGCCTTTGCCGAAGCTCTTGTCGATGACACCACTCGAAGTGTAGCGCACCAAACCAAATCCGACAGCGCTGCTTGCCGGAGGCAGATTGAGTTTGCTGGTAAGCGATCCCGCGACCACAACCTTACCGTCAGTCTGCTGCAAAAGCGCCGAGGCCGAAGCCACAGATGCTGCAGTACCCGCCGAGCCGAGCGCACTATCCAGTGAACCGTTCGAGTTATAGAGGCTGATCGTGCCGGCCTGTACCAGCGGCGTTGGTGTAACGCCGCCAGAGGCGACCAGTATCTTGCCGTTGGCTTGCACCACAATCTGGGTAGGCGCGAAGGAGGTGTTTGGCCCTTGATCGGCCAGGTTTACGAGTCCTCCGCTGCCAAAGGTTGTATCCAGTTGCCCGTTGTAGGTAAACCGCGCCATCAGATTCGAGTAGCTGGACGCCACCAGAATCGACCCGTTGTTCTGGAGCGCCAGCGCCAAAGCCCGCGTACCGGAAACGTTGTAAGGAGTAAACACAATGGCGGTGGTGGTGGTGAATCCCCCGTTGCCGAAGGAGGTGTCGAGGGTGCCATTGCTTTCGACGCGCGCCACTTGCACAAAGTTGGTATAGCCGCCTTGCTCGGTTGTCGTGACCTCAGCCGCAACAATCTCGCCGTTCGGTTGGATCGCCATTGCGAAAAACCCATTGGGGGCAGATCCATCGTTGATCGGTGTGAAGTTAGCGATGCCACCCGTGCCGAAGCTGGTGTCAAGCGAACCGTTGGTGTTCAGGCGAACGAGCGTGTCCGCGACTCCGTCCCCAAAGTCTCCCAATCCGGCCAGGACGATCTTGCCATCGCTCTGGAGCGCCATGGCGCTCGCTGACCGCAGCGAGGTGGCCACGATGCCATTCGTGCCAAAGGACGGATCAAGAGACCCAGCCTGGGCAGCCGCGCAATGGGCTGCACATATTAAGATGGCTACAGCGAAGAGGGGAAGAGGTTGTCTGATAGTCAGTGGCACAAGTTCCTCCTATAGTCCGGCATTAATCGCGGCGATTGTCTCCGCCGGGACGAAACCTTACTCCATTTTTCGTAGGTGCGTATCATCGATTTGTAAAACTATTGTCAAATCGGTGGGGAGGGATACGTTTACGAGGCCCACCAGTCGGTTGACTCCTCCCCGCTCTCCGCCTAACATCGCTTGAAGCCTCCTGATCGGCCCAAACCATGACTGCCCCAATCACCATCGGCCAAACCATCTCGCACTACAAGATCACCGGCCAACTCGGCAGCGGCGGAATGGGCGTCGTCTATGAAGCCCAGGACCTGACTCTCGGCCGCCGCGTGGCTCTCAAGTTTCTGCCCGCTGACCTTGCCCGAGACACTACCGCGCTCGAACGGTTTTTGCTCGAAGCTCGCGCCGCTTCGGCGCTGAATCATCCCAACATCTGCACCATTTACGCGGTTGAAAACGATGCCGGCCAATCCTTTATTTCGATGGAACTGCTGGAGGGCCAGAGTCTCAACGAGAAGTTACATAGCGGTCCGCTGCCGCTGGATCGCGTGCTCGATATCGGTATCCAGCTCGCCGACGCGCTCGACGCCGCCCACGCCAAAGGTATCGTGCACCGCGACATCAAACCGGCGAACATCTTCATAACCCAGCGAGGCCCGGCAAAGATTCTTGATTTCGGCCTCGCCAAGCTCACTCGCAGCAATGCGTTCAACGCCGAAACCGTGAGTCTGGGCCCGGGTCTTGCCGCAACCATGCACCTCACCAGCCCTGGTTCAACCGTTGGCACCGTCTCATATATGTCGCCCGAGCAGGCGCGTGGTGAAGAACTGGATGCCCGCACGGATTTGTTTTCACTCGGCGCGGTTATTTACCAGATGGCGACCGGCTCTCTACCGTTCACCGGCAACACTTCCGCCGTAATCTTCAACGCCATCCTGGATCGTGACCCCACTCCCGCCACGCAGCTCAACCCTGCGATTCCACCCAAGCTGCAGGAGAGCATCGATAAATTGCTGGAAAAGGATCGCGACCTGCGTTACCAGTCCGCGGCTGACCTCCGTGGCGATCTCAAACGCTTGAAGCGCGACAGCGAAGCGGGCCGCCTAGCGTCGCGCGCCGAGTCAGCGTCCGGCGTCCTCGTTCGTCCCACCAGTTCAGTGAGTATTCCTGCCAGCGCGTCCTCCGGCTCTGCCGCCGTCGCCGCCGCCCGTCAGCACAAATTCGGAGCAGGCGCCGCCGCGCTGATTGGCATCGTCGTCCTCGCCGCCGCCGGCTACGGTATCTACGCGTTTCTAAACCGCAGCCGCCCGGTACCATTCCAGAACATCTCCATCAACAAGGTCACCGACAACGGTAAAGCCGCGCTGGTCGCCATCTCACCGGATGGCAAGTACGTTCTCAATGTGATGGATGAAGGCGGGAAGCAGAGCCTATGGCTGCGTAATCTTCCGACCAATAGCAATACTCAGGTGGTGGCGCCGGCAGAGGTTTACTACCGGCACCTGCGTTTTTCGCCGGATGGCAACTACCTCTATTTCATCCGCACCGAGCCGGGCAGCGAGGAACTCGAATATCTTTACCGTGCTCCACTGCTCGGCGGCACACCCGAAAAGCTTGTCACGGACATCGATTCCAACATCACTTTTTCGCCCGACGGACGCCGCTTCGCTTTCTTCCGTGACAATAATCCTGAACCCGGCAAATACCGCCTCCTGGTTGTGCCGGTGGAAGGCGGTGAGGAAAAGATTCTCCACGGCGGATCCACCAGCGACCGCATGTACGACCCTGCCTGGTCGCCCGATGGAAAAACTATCGTTTGCTCTGTGCTTCAGCCCGGCACTGCTTTCAGCGGTCTGGTCGCCCTCGACGTGGCCAGCGGCAAGCAGAAGCTTTTCTACACCTCCGACGATCGCATCCTTCAGCGCCCGGTCTGGATGCCGGATGGCAGAGGATTAATTGCGTTAAATCAGTTCAACAGCAATCAGATCGTTTTTGTTTCTTATCCCGAAGGCAAGTGGTCCCCGGTCACGCGCGACACCAATAACTACTCCGACCCCAGCGTTGCCGGTGACGGCCGCAGCGTGGCAACTGTGATGAGTGAAGGGCACTGGAACCTGTCGACGATGCCGTCCGGTGCTCCTGCTGCTCAGCTTCATCAATTGACCTTGGGTGCTTCGGTCTACCAGTTCGCCTGGATGCCTGACAATCGCATGATCCGGAATGGACGCTCGGGGCTCGCCATCCTGGATCCTGTGTCCGGTAACAGTACGCCCCTGCCCGTGCCCGAAGACACAATTCCGAATACCCCTTTCGCTTGTCCCGACGGCCGCTTCATTGTTTTCACCAGCATCTTTAGCAAAGGAAATCGCGTGTTGAATACATGGCGGATGGACGCTGGTGGCGGCAATCTCAAACAGCTTTCCAACGGCAAAGTGGACCAATATCCGATTTGTTCATCGAGTGGATGGGTGCTTTATCAAGATAATGCCACCGGCAACCGCCTGATGAAGGTACCGATTGATGGAGGGCAAGCCACGAAAGTTTCCGACGAGCTGACGGCAGATTTCGATGTTTCCCCCGACGGCAAAACTGTGGTCATCGCCACTTTCGGTCACCTCGCCGAGCACATCGAGAAACTCACGATTGTGGCCGTGGATTCCGGACAGCTACTCAAGAGCTTCGACTTCGAGCGGCCGCGCAGCGGACATATTCGTTTTTCGGCGGACGGCAAGACCATCGTCTATCCCGTGCGCAGCGCTGGAACAGACAATCTCTGGTCGCAGCCCATCGACGGTTCTACAGGCAAGCAGATTACCGACTTCCCCGCCGAACACATCCTCGAATTTCGCTGGTCGTTCGACGGCAAACAGCTCGGCCTCATCCGCGGCCACACCGATTCCGACGTCGTCCTCATCCGCGATATGCAGCAGTAATGCGCTACCCGTTCACGCTCGCCATAAGCTCGCCATAATTTGAACCGCGAATGACGCCAAGCGGATCACATAAGGCTATAGATGCCTCTCCCCCGGATGCGGACTAGGAGAATCCATGACCCAAGAATCCCCGACTAACGCGCCCGTCTGGTTCGAGCGCAAATTCGACTTTACCTTTCCGGTCGAGCAATATCCCAACCTGTGCATTCGTCTGCGGGGAACGCCGGCGCGGCTGGAAGAAATGCTTCGTGGTTGTGCGCGGGAGCGTTTGGTTGAGAAGCCGGAGAACAAGTGGTCAGCGCAGGAGCATGCCGGACATTTGCTCGATCTCGAATCGTTGTGGATGGCTCGCGTCGATGACTACATGGCAGGACTCACTGAGCTCACGGCCGCCGATCTCAGCAATCGCAAGACCGACGAAGCCGACCACAACGCTCGCCCGTTGGCCGATATTCTGGCTGAGTTTCGGAAGGCGCGGCTGCGTCTGGTTGATCGAGTGGGAGAAATTGACCCCGCACTGTTTGCCCGCTCCGTAGTGCACCCACGCCTGAAACAGCCCATGCGATTGGTAGACCATCTTTACTTCGTTGCCGAACACGACGACCATCACCTGGCCAAGATCTGGGAGCTTTTGCCGAAATTATGAACGAGGTGCTTGGCTTTCGATCATACTCCGAGTTCCGCAAGTGGCTCGCCGCCAATCATCGCCAATCAGATGGGATTTGGCTGCGTATTTTCAAGAAAGACTCGCAAGAACCATCCGTCACCTATGCCGAAGCGCTGGATGAGGCGCTCTGTTTTGGATGGATCGACGGCCAAAAACAGCGCCATGACGACTTGTCCTGGCGGCAACGGTTCACCCCACGACGGCCTAAGAGCGGCTGGTCCAAGATCAACACGCAACATGCGGAGAGGTTAATAAGGGAACGCCGGATGAAGGCGGCGGGCCGTGAGGCGATCGACGCTGCTAAGAAGGATGGTCGTTGGACAGCTGCTTACGATTCCCCGAGCAAGGCGACTATACCCGAGGATTTTCTTGCGGCATTGCGCAAGAACACCAAAGCGAAGGCCTTCTTCGAATCGCTCAATAAAGCGAACCTCTATGCGATTGCCTACCGGTTGCAAACGGCGAAGAAGCCGGAAACGAGACAGCGCCGCATGGAAAACATTCTTGCAAGGCTGGCCAGGGGCGAGGCGTTTCATTAGTTAATGGGGATGCCGGGCTCGGAATCATGCGGCAACCGTGATCAATGGTTTGCCCGATGGCAGAACTTCTCCGATTTCGACTGCCACGACTCCCGCCGCGTTCAGAGCCCGCGTCAGTTGTGCGCTGTCTTCCGCAGCCACTGAAATCAGCAACCCTCCCGCGGTCTGCGGATCGAACAGAATCGTCTTGATCTCCTCACTGACTCCATCTTCGTAACCGACCACGCACTCGGCGAACTCGCGATTGGCTTTCAGGCCGCCCGGAATGTGGCCAGCACGCACGCAGTCCAATGCACCTTCGAGCAGCGCAATCCTCCCCGCGTAAAGGCGCAGCGAAATTTTCGACGCCAGCGCTACTTCCCGCGCATGCCCAATCATGCCGAAGCCGGTGACGTCGGTTAGGCCGTGCACGGCGAATGGGGTCCCGATGATCACCTCTGCTGCCTTCTTGTTCAACGTGGTCATCGACGCAACTACCGCATCGATCCACGCCTGCTTTGCCACGCCTTTCTTGATCGCTGTCGAAATCACTCCCGTGCCGAGCGATTTGGTGAACAACAACCGATCACCAACCTGTGCGCCGCCGTTCGTCAATACCTTGTTTGGATCAACCACCCCCGTGACCGCGTAGCCAAACTTGGTTTCGTCGTCGCGAATACTATGCCCGCCAATCACCGTGCATCCCGCTTCCATCATCTTCGAAAGTCCGCCCGCGAGAATGCGTTCGAGGATCGCCAGATCGCCTTTCTCGGGGAAACACACCATCGCCAGCGAAGTCAGCGGCCGGCCTCCCATGGCATACACGTCACTCAGCGCGTTGGTGGCTGCGATCTGCCCAAAGGTGTATGGATCGTCGACAATCGGAGTGAAGAAGTCGACTGTTTGCACCAGTGCGGTGCCAGGCCCGAGTTGATACACTCCGGCGTCGTCGGCGTGATCGAAGCCAACTAGCACATTCGGGTCATGTTGCCGGGCTAATTTCCCAAGCACCGCGTCCAGCGCCGCCGGACTCAGCTTGGAAGCTCAACCCGCAGCTTTTACCGATTCCGTCAGTCGAAACGGTTTTGCATCAGGCATAGAGGCATTGTAAATACAAAACCATTTCGCCGCGGATTTACCCGGATGCCCGCGGATCAAGAACTAAAGAAGAGATTCATCAGTGTTAATCCGGGTGAATCAGGGGAAAATGGTTTCTTCAGTGGTTATTTCAGGCTGACGTTGGTGACTTGCAGTTCGGGATAAGCGTGGTTCCAGTCCGCGCTCACGTGCTCAAAGATCAGGCGAAACGGCTTGCTCTGGTGAGGCGGCAAGGGCGAGGCACTGAGATCGACCGCGTCGGGATAGGGCCCACTGGTCTGCAAGACATGCAGCGAAACGTCGTCGGCCTGCGCGATCTGATCCATGGAGTTCTTGAAATTCACGTGCACTACGGCATGGATCACAGTCTTGTCGCCATCGTTGGCTACGGTGCCGTCGATGTAGGTGACCGTGGCACCAACGAAATTCACCGCCGCGCTCATTTTCAAGTCGGATAACTTCAGGCTGGAAGCATAAGGGTTGGGTGCAACCGGAGTTTTTGGACTTGTACGGGACAATAAGGCGATGACGCCAACTGCACACAGCACTGCGACAATTCCGATGACAATAGCTCGAACGTTGGAGTCAGGTTGCGCTTCCTCCACCAACGGAGATGGCTCGGTCAGCCCGCCCATGAGGCGATTGTATCAGCGGTCGCGGAAGCCCTAAGCTGTTTGGGCCACCTACTGAGCAGCCGTCGAGCTAGAACCGTCGGAAACAAAATTTCTGATATAGCCAACCAGCGCGCCGTCTCCTTTATCCCACAAATCGTTGTGCTCCACGCCGTCCAGCATGTGCAGAGTTTTGGAGTGGTTGGCGCGTTCGTAAAGCAACTTGGGCATCCAGGGATACGCGATTCTGTCCGCGGTCCCCGAAACGATAAGAACGGGGACATGCACGCTCGCGATTTTGTTCTTGTTTTCGAAATTGTTGGCGTTGTCGATCCATTGACTCGGTCGCAGCATTGTGCTGTAGATCAAGTCCTCGTTGGCAACGTCATAGACGCTTGAGATGGGGCTGAGCAGAATGAGTCCGGCGGAGTGCGGCGACTCGACGGCAAGCTGTGTGGCGACGCCCGAACCGATGGACCAACCTGCGATATAGATATCAGAGGGAGAGAGGTGACGCTGCTCGACGAGGTAGCGCATCGCGGCGCGGGCATCTTCTGCCGTGCGAGGCCCATTGGCTTGAACCGCGCTGCTGCTGCCATATCCACGATAGTCGACCAGCAGCAAGTTCGCACCGGTTTGATGGAGCGGCAGTGCCTCATGGGCTGGAGTCCTCACAACTTCGGATTCCAAAACATACCCATTGCCGTGGAAGTAGAGGATGACCTTGGCGGATTGTTTCTCGGCGGGGACCCACCAGGCATGTATCTGCGTCGAGCCGTCCACAGGGATATGCAGGTCTTCAAAGGGAAGATTCAGGTCCGCAGGAGTTCTGTGGGAATAGTTCGTTGGCGCAGCGAAAATGAGTTTCGGCTCAAGGTAATAGTGAGATGCGATAATGCCCGCGAGATAAAGCACAGCAACTGCGCCCGCTATCCAAACTAAAACTCGCTTCCGCCGTCCGCGCGGACGCTGAGCGGCAGCTTGCGTTGCCATTATCTACTCGCCCCCCACAGTCAGCCCCTCAATCCTGATCGTCGGAGACGCCATGGCTCCGCGAAATTCGAGATCGTTGCCAATCTCGGAGATGTTGAAGAACATCTCTTTCAAATTGCCCGCCACCGTAATCTCTTCCACCGGATACGCCAGCTCTCCGCCCGAAATCCACATTCCCGAAGCGCCTCGGGAATAGTCTCCCGTCACCAGATTTGCGCCGTGGCCAAGGAACTCGGTCACATACAGCCCTTCTTTGATCTCACCGATAATCTGCCGCGGCGTCTTCGTTCCCGGCTGCAAGAAATAATTGCCTGGTCCAATCCCCGGAGTTCCCGCGAGGCCTCGCGATGCGTTCGCGGTAGTTTGCAATCCCAGCTTCTTGGCGGTGTAGGTGTTCAGCAGGTAAGACTTCAACACACCATTTTCGATGACGACTGTTCGCCGCGTGGGAATGCCTTCGCCATCAAATGGGCTAGTCCCGAAACCACCGACCATGGTCCCGTCGTCAATCACGTTCACTCGGTCGCCGGCGATCTTCTCGCCCAGCTTGCCCGCCAGAAACGAAGCCCCGCGATACACCGAGTCTCCATTCACGCCCTCAAAAATATGGTCAAGCATCGAGGCCGCCACCAACGGATCAAGTACCACCGGAACATGCGCTGTCTTGCCCTTGCGTGCTCCCAGGCGGCGCAAGGTGCGCTGGGCGGCCACGGTGCCCACATGCTCAGGGGATTCCAGCCGGCCAAGGTTCCGTGCCACCGAAAACCAATAGTCGCGCTGCATGGTGCCGTTCTCGTTCTGCGCGATTGGTACTGCCGCCACCGAACAATATGACCGCCGGTATTCGCCCACAAATCCGTGCGAATTAGCCAATACTTTGTGGCCAGTGGCTGCGTCGAATGATCCGCCTTCAGAATTCTTGATGCGGGGATCGTAATCAAGCGCTGCTTTCTCCGCTCGCCGCGCGTAGCTGATGCGCTCTTCTCCCGGCAGAGAGTAGACATCGGTGGAGTAGAGGTCGAGATCGCCGGAGATCGAACCCAGTTGCGATGCCTCGGGGATTCCGCCAAACGGATCTTCGGAAGTGATCTTCGAAAGTTCGAGCGCCGACTTCACCATGCGATCAAGCCCCTCGCGGGAGAAGTCGCTCGAATAGGTACTGGCGGCGCGTTTGCCGTTGAATACGCGAACCCCGATAGCCCTCGACCCGGACTCTTTCAGCGTCTCCACTTGCCCCAAACGCACCAGGGTCGAAAATTCATCGCCTTCGCGAACCACACATTCCGCTGCCGTGGCGCCGCCAGCCATAGCCCGACGGACGATGTCCTGTGCCAGTTCTCTGAGGTCGGTTTCCAGTTGCTGGTTTCGAGTTTCTAGTTGAGTAGAAGACATGATTGATTTACTTGAAATATCCGTGCTGATCCGTGTGCAAATCCGTGGCGAGCATTTGACCTACTGCATAAATCCGCCGGTCTCTTTCTTCGCCGTTCCGCCGACCGTCAGCCGGTCGATCTTGATGGTCGGAATACCTACACCCACCGGCACCGCCTGGCCGTCTTTCCCGCACGTACCGACGCCTTCGTCCAGTTCCAGGTCGTTGCCAACCATGGACACGCGTGTGAGCACATCCGGTCCGTTTCCGATCAGCGTCGCTCCCTTGATGGGCGCAGTGATTTGGCCATCTTCGATCAAGTAGGCTTCCGAGGCCGAGAACACGAACTTGCCGTTGGTGATGTCCACTTGGCCGCCGCCAAAGTTGACCGCGTACACGCCGTGCTTCACCGAACGCACAATGTCATGGGGATCATCCTGGCCCGCCAGCATGTATGTGTTGGTCATGCGCGGCATGGGAATGTGCTCATAACTTTCACGGCGACCATTGCCGGTATTGGCCATTCCCATCAGCTTCGCCGACAGCTTGTCGCTCAAATAACCCTTCAAAATCCCTTTTTCGATCAGTACCGTGTCCTGCGTGGCGTTGCCTTCGTCATCTACATTCAGAGAGCCTCGGCGCCACGGCATGGTTCCGTTGTCCACAACCGTGCACTTTTCGCTGGCCACACGCTTGCCGATCAATCCTGCAAATGCCGAAGTCTGCTTGCGATTGAAGTCTGCCTCCAGCCCGTGGCCGACGGCCTCGTGCAGCAACACGCCCGGCCAACCCGGCCCGAGGACTACTTCCATTTCGCCCGCCGGAGCTTCACGTGCGTCCAATTGCAAAATCGCCTGACGCGACGCTTCCTTGGCAAAGTACTCCGGAGTTTTCTCTCCAAAGAAGAAGTCCAGTGCCACCCGCCCGCCACCGCCCGCGCTTCCCCGCGCCGAGTTGCCCTCAGTCTTGGCGATACACGCCACGTTCAGGCGTGCCAGCGGTTGCGAGTCTTCGGCGAAGGTTCCGTCCGACCCGACCACCAGAATGTTGCGCAATTCGTCGCCGTAGCTGGCACGTACTTCTTTAATTCTTTGATCGTATGCCCGCGCCGCCTGGTCCGCGCGCATCACCAACTCAACCTTGGCAGTGATCTCGGCATCGACCGAAGGCAAGGTAACGGGATACAGGCTGCGGGCAGCTTTTTCCTGGAAGCCAATGCTGGCAGTCTTAGCCGGCCCGCTGGCAATCAGAGCGGCGGTGCGCGCGGCGCGCAAAATCCGTTCCGCGGAGAGGTCGTCTGTGTAAGCGTAGCCGGTGCGTTCCCCAGAGACGACCCGTACTCCACATCCGGCGGAGATTCCCTGCGAAGCCGACTTCACCATGGACTCATCCACCATCAGCGAAGTCGAGGAAAGATACTCAAAGTAAAGGTCGGCGTAATCGCCCCCCGCCGACAATGCTGCAGCCACATAGCGCTCCAGATCGTGTTCCGTAAGTCCGTAATGATCGAAAAAGAACCTATTCTTGTCCATATCGTTTGAATAATTAGATGCCCCAGAGCCGGGAACGGCTCCAAGCCGAATGTTCTCATTATCCCATAGGCCGCCGCGAAACCACTTCGGGACTCAATCGATGGTCACTTGTCACAGACGCCCGATCATCCCTCTGAAACAATCGGCTCCATGACCCCAGAACAGCTTACCCAAACTCTGGAGGATTTCCTTGCCAGCGCGCAAAACGCCGTCATCCTCGAAGACAACACCGTGCTCTTTGACCTGGCCCAGTCAAAATATTCCGTCTCCGGAGAACACAATAAGTGCTTGCTGCACGTTTGGTCCCCGGAGCGCAATGTGGTTCGGCGGGTTATCGAAGCCGAAGTTAAGAATGAGACTCTGCGACTGGCCGTACAACGCCTTGGGCAATCCCGGCCCAGCAAGCTCGAAATCTTCCGCGAACGTGACCGTCGCACGCCCACCACAAAACGCCTGGCTCGCCTCACTTATCAGCGCATCTTGCAACGAACCCTGCAACACTGGTTCCCCTCATTCCATGCGACTCCATTACGAACTTCGATGGACCTGGAGCGCTCCTTCGGCCCGGTCTACTCCCGGGGGTTGCTGCAGCAAGGGCAATCGGCATTTGCCGTCCTGGGTGTGAACGCCCAGGAAACTCAGGCTTCCATTGATGCGGCGCTGACCTTCGCGATTTTGTGGCTGGACGTATGCCGCCAGAGTCAAGCCGGGAAGTTCGTAGTCGAAGGACTTAAACTGTTCTTACCCACTGGCAGCGGGGCCTTAACCCGAGAGCGGGTGGCCCACCTTAATTCGCAGGGCGCCAAGTGGCATCTGTATGAACTCGAAGAGAGCGACGGCAGTCTGAAAGAGTTAGACGCTTCCGATCGGGGCAATGTCGCGACACGTCTAGTCCACTCCACCGACGAATCCAGCACTCGCAATCGCTTTGCCGCTCCCATTGCGCAAATCCATGACCTAATGCCTGAGGCTGAAATCGCCGTGCTGTCGCCCGCGGAAATTGCCTTTCGCCGCCACGGGCTAGAGTTTGCCCGCGCCCGGCTCACCCACGAACTCGAGTCCTTTCGCAGCACCACCGAAATCCTATTTGGAACCGGCCCCCAGGAAACCGTACTTTCCGCAGCCAATCTTGCCCGCTTCACCCAGTTGGTGCGCAGCATCGGTGAAGTCCGTCATCCCGAGGGCCCGCGGGATCACCCTCTGTGGCGGCTGCATCCAGAACGCTGGCTGGAATCCTTGGTAATTCAAAATGTGGCTGCCGTGGATGAAATCCTCGACCCGGCATGTTTCTATTCCCAGGTGCCCGCTTTTTCTGCCGCAGACCGCGCCATGATTGACGTATTAGCCGTCACCCGGGCTGGTCGGCTCACCGTGGTCGAACTGAAAGCGGACGAAGATATTCACCTGCCCTTGCAGGGTTTGGATTACTGGTCGCGCGTGGCTTGGCACCATGCTCGCGGGGAGTTCCAACGCTTCGGATATTTTCCGCTCCGCGAACTCAGTCCGGCCGAGCCGCTGCTGCTTCTCGTCGCCCCGGCTTTGCATGTGCATCCCGCGGCCGATACTTTGTTGCATTATTTTTCGCCACAGATCCAATGGGAGTTGTTGGGAATTGATGAAAGATGGCGGCAGGGGGTCAAAATTGTGTTCCGGAAAAGGCCGCCCAGGAATCCGGTGCACCAGCACGCCGCCTGATAAATCCTCAGACAGCTACTTCTCCAGAAACTCGGCGAACGCTCCGACCTTGCCGTAGTACAGGCGAATGCTGCAGGTCTTGGCAGCGGTGTGCGCAAAAGAAACTTGTAGTTGCCCGGAGGGCGAATCCACCTCGCCTAGTTCCATCGGCCCTCGGGCCACATCCTGCGCCTGATCGTATGCCGCACCCGGGGCGACGTTCTTGTTCACGATGAATGTCCATTCCTTCCTGTTGGGGATGACGTAAGCACTGTACGCGCCGACTGGGATTGGAATGTTGTTGAGGCTGACTGGCACTCCGACAAATAGCGTCAGCGGACTACCCCCTGGCAGCCACACTTTGCCGTTCCGGGGCTCATCCTTGGATGACGCATTGTTGTAACGCACGCTGATCTCTTGATTGTCGTCGAAATCGCAGAAGGCAGTTCCGGTGTGTGCATCTGCATCGGGCTTCTGAGCGAGAGCGGCGTTGGCAACGAGCACCTGCACAAGAATCGCAATACAGATTGCTGTTGCACGCATCTAGAAGCCTCCCTGGGTACGTCCCATTTTCGACCACTCATTGTACGTCGGAGTTTTGGCTGTGCGAGAGAAAAAGCTGGCGAATGTTGTAGGGCGTCCTGACCACAACCGGGCCCTGGGACCTCGTGCCGATCGATGCTCCTCCCGATCGTGCTTGGTCTTCGGTGACGTTCTCTTACGCTCTCGCCGTTGCTAACGTTAGAACGCTGACGTGCCAAAGCACGAGGAAGGGCTGGTTCTATCCACATGACGAGCGCGGCGAAGGCAGTCTCTAAACTGAAACTTCTTTACAGCGAGGGCGATTCGGAGATCCTAGCCTCACAGGCCGCTACGATTCAGAAGGCTGGTTACCAGGTGGAAACCGCATCCGACCGCAAGACGGTCCTGCAAGCACTGCGCCAGGGTAAGTTTGATCTAGTAATTCTCGGGCCAACCCTTAGCAAGAACGACCGCCACCATCTCGCGTACATGGTGAAGAAGGCGAACCAGACCACGCGTGTGTTGATGCTACACACTGATGGTGAGCGCCACCCCGCCGTCGATGCCAACGTCGACACAGGTTGCAGCATTGAGGCAGTGTTGGCGAAGATATCGACCTTTGGGACGACTGAAGGCACACTCGCCAGGGCCGCCTCCGCCGGCAAGTAAGCCGCGACGCCGCGATCTTGAGCATCTCCCCAGGCACGAATCAAGATCCTAAACTGTGGGACAAAGCCCCCCCTTTTTTTTGACCTCCGCAACCTCCGGCCGACCGCTTTCCGGTAGAATAGCCCCGAAAATCTTTCATGACGAACCCACACAAGACTATCTACGTGACACTCGCCGGCCTGCCGCTATCCTTCCACCTGGAATGGCCGTTCCGTAAATCCACCTCCGGCGCAGACTTCTTCTTTTTGCACGCTGACGTCTTTCTCGAGAACTCGCTTGGGCTGCACGCGCCTGTGGCCGTCAACCTCTCCGCCACCGTGCGCGCGGTCATGCACTCGCTCGAGCCGCAAGATGCTGAAGGCCCGGTGATCAACTCCCTGCGTAAAGAAGTAGACGTTAGACAGTTGGAGTTCGTAAAGTCCGGAAAACTGGTGCCAGTGAATTTCTCCAGCCGCCACTGGGATTTCAAACGCAGCAAGTGGGTTTTTGGCCGCGCCAGTGACGAGGATATTTCCAAACTGCTGGCGCGAAAGGTGTATTGGCATGCCCGCCTGGTGGGAGGAACCGTTTGGCTAGGCGATCCAACCGAAGCCCTATACGTCGAAACCACGCCTGCACACATTTTGGAAGTCGCCCGCAAGCTGGAAGACCAAAAGCTGATCAAGCTGGAAGGTGACTTTGCTGTAGCCGAACCCGCTCTAATGGATCGCGCTGAACAGTTCGAATCCGACATGCGCACGGCGCTGGAGGAACTGGAAAAGAAGCACGCCTTCGAAAGAGGCTAGTGTCCCGTCACTCTCCCCGTTTCATCGCATCGATAGTCTGGAACAGTTCGCTGCTCGGTTCCTTCACCTCGACGAACGGGCGTCCCTTAGGGTTGCTGCTGACGACGTAGATGGTTGGAGTGTGCTCCAAGCGCAAAGCCGTTCCTAAGTTGCGCTCCGCATTTACCTCGGCCGCGAACTTGCCTTGGGGATCGATCACAAAGGGCAAATCAACCTTGTGATCAGCAGCAAACTTCTCCGCGAACTGCTGCAAATTCGAAGGAAAGATCTCGGGTTGGTGCTCGAAAATATAGTCGCGGAACTCGACACCCATTTCCTTGGAACGGCTGTCGAAATAGTGCGCAATCACCGCAGCCTGGTAGGACCAGTTGTGCATGGGCAAGGGAAAGTCGTGGCGAACGACGGGAATCTTGTAAGTTTTCCCAGCCTGCGCCACCAACGGGGCTTGGCGTCTGCACTGCGGACATTGCAAGTCCTCGAACACCACGATGGCAAGTGGCGAGCCCTTGGGCGGACGAAGCGCCGGATTGACCGCCTCCTGCGCAGACACAAGGGATGCAAGCAGAACTATCGCGAATACAAATTGGGAAAGAGTCTTGATCATATTTAGCTCGTTATGGAGCGCTTCGGGCCCGACACCATGATTGTTCCAAAGGTCAGCAAGGTTAGCAAGGAGATCGCTCCCAAAGATGCGACGCAATAGATACACCACACTCCCAGGATGTCCCTCTCCACGTGCGCCAAATACAATGAAAATGCCAGCCCAATCACGGCCGCAGCCAACAGCAGTCGATAGGCGCGTTTCATTGCAAGTGTCCCCATCAGCAAATATCCAGCCATGCCAATGACCGCAACTGGCACGCCTGCCAGGACCGCAAACGGACTATGGTTGACGATCCCGCAATCCCAATGCTCGTTAATACTGCAAGGGGACAAGTCGGTGCGATAGTGCTCGCGAAGCGCCAGACCGGCGGCCACGAAGCCGAGAAGTGCAATGAAAGCCAGGAAGAACCGCATCAGGTTAGGACATCCCTCGATCTCATTTTACAGCAACCGCGACTGCTTCTTCTCCAGCGCCAGGAGCTTCTCTTTGATCGGCAAACCGCCGCCGTACCCGGTCAGCTTGCCATTGCTGCCGATCACACGATGGCAGGGAATCACAATCGGAATGGGATTCGAACCATTTGCCAGGCCTACCGCCCGTGAGGCTTGTGGATTCCCTATCCGTCGGGCAAGCTCTCCGTAAGAAATGGTCTCTCCAAAAGGGATGTCACACAGACGTCTCCACACCTCCTGCTGGAACTTCGTCCCTTCCGGTGCCAGCGGCAAGTCGAACTGTTCCCGTTCGCCAGCAAAATAAGAACGCAGCTGGCTCACGGTCTTCTCCAGCGGCGCGGCGTCCTCCGTCCACGAAGGTTCCGGCCGCGCGTGATGCCTGCCGTTCACAAAGAGAATCTGCCGCAGGCCAGCATCATCCGCCACCAGCAGTAACGGCCCGACCGGGCTCTCGATTTGGGTGTAGACCATCAGCGTCATGATACCCGGAAGTGCAGAGTTTTTCAGCGGCTACGGGGTACCTACATCGAGGATGTAGGCCGTTTGGTCCCGAGTCAGCACGAACAGGCGTTTGCCGTCGGGAGAGAATTTCTCAAACGCTACCGGCGTGGAGAACCTCAGCTGCTGGCGTGGGTTGCCCGAAGCCAGATCGTACAGATTGACCTGGTCTGACGGGTTTAACACAGCAAATTGTCCTGACGCCGCCGAGAGCATCGGCTGTCTGCCAAACACATGGGCCTTCTCTTCTCCCGTAGATGAGGAGTAAACCAGAATCTGATCGGCGCTGGCGTTCACCAATATCCAATCGCCATCCATCCTTACATCCTGAATCTGAAATGAGCGTTTGCTGGTTTTCACCAGCACTTTGCCTGTGACAGCATCCTTGGAGAAATCCAGAATTTCCAAAAGATAGTCCTCGCGTTCTCCTTTGTCCTTAATATCCGGATATTTCTGCAACGCATCGCGTCCGCCGTTTTCGCTCAAGCGCCAGCCCAGCAATGCTGTGTGTTCCGCTTGCAAAGTCACTACAGGCATCTCCTTGGGAAAATTCCGCGACCACAATGAGCGCCGTGTAAGAAGATCATCGATCTCGACCGTCCAATCCTCACGCACGAAGCTCTTGGTAACCTTCGCATCGTCGCAAACCAAATAAGGGCCAGCCTGGTGACAAAATTTCGGCCCAATTTCATACACGATGTTGGCATTGCCAAGAGGATCCAGTTTCGCTATCGCACGCTCTTGCTTGTCATCTTTCGGGAAGTCAGCGTAGAGAACGTTGTCCGTCGCAAACCATCCCCCGTGAAATCCGCGCGTGAGCTGTACCCGCAGGTTGCGCTTCATGTCCCAAACAGCTCCTCGATTCTGTGTAGATAGCGCCAACCAATTGAAATCAGTGTTCAAGGCTACAGCTTGAAGATTGCCAAGGTGAGACTGACTTAACTGAACGCTGGCAATGTTCTGTTTGCCTGCGATGTCGAAAATGGCTAGTTCGCCGTCGTTTCGTTCACTCAAAATCCAGTTGTCGTATATATCGCCGGCCTTGTGCTTGAATTCGGCAACCACCACACGTCGGTTGAGATCCATTATGCCGAGCGGCTTTTCTTTCACAGGCCAGAGCAATACGTAGTCGCCGTGAGTTGCCAGTTCCAAATGTGTGTTACCGCTCAGTGGTAGCTCCGCGATTCGGGTGCCCTGCGGAAATCGTAGGAGAGGCGACTGGCTTGGGTAATACATATTGACCCCTGCAATCCGGTCCGGGCCGACAAATGTAAAATTCTCCTTGACTACGTCCCGAATCGAACCAGGAAAGCCGGCCTCACGCTTCTGCTGAAGGTCATACGCCAGGAATTGAGTGCGCGATCCCGCGACGAAATAATGCCCGTCGGGCGAAAAGGCCATGTGGACCGGCCGCAACTCGTGTTCCACCAGCATCAGAAATTCCAGGGTCGCGGTATTGAGTATGAGCTCGAGGAAGTGCTGTTTCGTCGTCAGAGTTTCACCACTGGCAACGTCCAGCAAAGCCAGCGAGTTATCAACCTTCAGGCAGCCCAGTGTCTTTCCATCGGGGGACAACGTGCTCTGGATGCACGGCTCATTCAGCAAGACCTCTCGAACCGAGCTGCGCTCATGGCTCACGATGTCCCAGGTCTCTATGCGGAACGAGTGCGTGTAGAAAACCACCGAAAGCGAGTCCGGACTGAACATGGCCGGAAACGCATCCGGGGCGTCGATGAAAAACAGCAGCGCGAACGGATCACGTGACAATATGTGGATCCCGCCGTCATCCTGCGCAAGGACATACTTGCCGTCAGGGCTGAAATGCAGGGTGTGAAGGTCGGGGCGTAAAGGCTGGGCAAGAGATTGTTTCAAGACCAGTCCGGGGAGCGATTCCAGTGAGGTATTTTTCGCCGCTACAACTTTCGCCTGCCACTGCTGGTAAGCCACCGCATCCGAAGATGGCCGGATCTCCGCACAACCAGGCGGCAGAACCGACATGCTCTTCAGCATTTCCCGCAATCGCCGCTGCGACGGTTTGGTCATTCCAAATATGTCCGAAAACCAGGTTCCGGTCTTCCCGTGGGTTTCCTGAAAGCGGTCCCAAATGTCGACGTACGCTTGCGGAGCGTACCCAGCTCTCGCCAGGGCGAACAGTGCGACTTGGTCGGCAATGTATTGATGGCCTTCCTCTTCGCCGCTGGGATGACCAGGATTGCGTCGGTAGCCTTCCAGGTATTGGTGATACTTGTTGGCGATATCCGCTCGGTCTCCAACTTGAGTGACGCCAAGCACATTACGGAAAGCCTCGGTCATCTCAATCGCTTGCTGATGCGTGACGATGTGACCAAGTTCGTGAGCAAGAATGCCCGCCAATTCGTCGTCATTACGAGCTAGGGCCACAATCTTACGCGACACGTAGACTCTGCCGCCGGGCAAGCTAAAGGCGTTGGGCTCTGGCAAGTCGATCAAGAAGAACTGATATCGGAGCTTGGTTTGCGGCAAATAGCGCAGAAATTGGTCGCCCAACTGCTGCAAGTGCACGGTGAGGCCGTCATCATGCAGAATAGTAATGGTCTGGGAGACTCTCTCTGCCATCACATCTCCCAGATCGCTTTCCTGCTGCTCAGAAAAGATGTTGGCGCCGGGTGGCGTAACACCTAGCACTGGTGGAAGAGGGCAGTTCTGCAGTGTATTCTGCCGGGCACTGAGTGGCGCAGCAACCATCATCAGCAGGATCAAGCCAGCGGCGCGCATGACTCGGGCATTTAAACACAAAATACCTCGAGAATTATAGTGCGCGGGTGGAACTGTGGTGCTACAGTGCCGCAGCTTGTTCCCGCCGTCGCCCTTGAATTTCAATGTAGACATTCACCAGCGACACTGCTGCCGGTGTGACGCCAGGAATGCGTGATGCGTGGGCGATCGTGCGCGGCCTGATCTTCAGAAGCGTCTCCTGCATTTCGCGAGAAAGTCCGCTGACCGATTGATAATCAAACCAATCCGGGATGGTGCGCTGCTCGGCTTTCTTCAGGCGGTCGATGGCCCTCTGCTGTTGGTGCAAATAGCCTTCGTACTTGATTTCTGTTTCTATGGACTTCAGTTCATTTCTGATCTCGGAAGACAACCCAACCGCTGGTTCGCATGGACCTCCTCCGGCTCCTTCTCGCCGGAAAAACGCACTATCCAGTTCGCGGAGAATCGGGGCCAGTTGCTCAATCGTAATCTCGGGGCGCTTGAGCAACTGTGCCAGCGCCTGGCCCGCCAGTCCGTTGCCATCTGACGATATAATTCCAATCATCTCGCCGGTTACTCTCGTCCCCTCCAGCAGCCGCCTCATCGCCTCGATCCGCACCTGCTTGGCCTCGAAATCGGTCCACGCCGCATCCGAGATCAATCCCACACGTCGGCCATGTGGCGTCAGCCTCCGGTCAGCATTGTCGATACGCAGATGCAGGCGAAACTCCGCGCGCGAAGTAAACATTCGATACGGCTCGTTCGTTCCCTTCGAAATCAGGTCGTCGATCAGGATAGCTGTATAAGCTTCTGTGCGATCCAGTACCAGGGGGAGTTCCTGCTTTACCTTCAGCGCTGCATTGATTCCTGCCATCAATCCCTGGCAGGCCGCTTCCTCGTACCCACTGGTCCCGTTGATCTGCCCGGCCAAGTACAACCCGGCAATCTGCTTGGTTTCAAGCGTCCGCTCCAGTTCCGTCGGGTCAATCGAGTCGTACTCAATCGCATATCCCGGGCGCAGCATCTCCGCTGTCTCCAGCCCAGGAATCGACTTCAAGATTTCCAGTTGCACTTCGACCGGCAGGGACGTGCTCATGCCGTTCACATAAATTTCATGGGTGTTCAATCCTTCAGGCTCAAGAAAAAGCTGGTGTGTAGTTTTGTCGGGAAACTTGACGATCTTGTCTTCAATCGATGGACAATACCTCGGCCCAATCGACTGAATCTGACCGCTATACATCGGCGAGCGATGCACATTTTCACGGATGATGCGCTGCGTCTCCGGCGTAGTCCAGGCAATGTAGCAGGGAACTTGTGAGTCGTGGTGGGCCACGCGCCGGGTGCGAAAACTAAACGGCGTAGGGTCGACATCGCCCGGCTGAAGCTGAAACCGCGACCAATCAATCGTCCGTCCATCCAGACGCGGCGGCGTACCCGTCTTCAATCGGCAGCCCCGTAGACCCAATTGCTTCAAAGCTTCTCCCAGCAGCACCGCCGCCGGCTCACCCGAACGTCCCGCCGGATACTGCTGCTCGCCGCAATGGATCAATCCGTTGAGAAACGTTCCGGTAGTGACAATGATGGCCGAAGCGCCGACAGTGCGGCCGTCCCGCAGTTTAATACCGCGGCAAATCCTGGAATCTTCTGAGCCGGTGCCGGGCGGAGTGCGGAGTGCTGAATGCTGAGTGCTTTCTACAATCAACTCGGCCACTTCCGCCTGCTTGATCTTCAAATTCGGCTGCGACTCCAGCACCTCTCGCATCTTCAGCCGATATGCTTGCTTGTCGCACTGCGCGCGCGGTGACCACACCGCCGGGCCCCGCGATGTATTCAGCAGCCGAAACTGGATGCCGACCGCATCCGTGATCTCGCCCATAATTCCGCCCAGCGCGTCGACTTCACGCACCAGGTGTCCCTTGGCGATGCCGCCTATTGCCGGATTGCACGACATCTGCGCAATCAAATCAACGTTGAGCGTGTACAGCGCAGTCTTCAGCCCCATGCGCGCCGCGGCCATCGCCGCCTCGCAACCGGCGTGGCCAGCGCCGACCACTACTACATCGAATTGTTCTGTGAAAGGCATCGCCAATCTATTCTAAACTCTGGCAATGCTGGTGGGCACGGGCATCCCCGAAGATCCGCGTTGATCTGCGGCGATAAAGGGTCACCCGCGGGCTTTGGCAGTCTCTTTAGCCGCATGCCGGCTGACTTGAATCACCATCTTCCCCGCACGCTTGTCGGCGTCCACGATCACGTGGTCACCATGCAGCACCTCGCCGTCGAGAATCTTCAGCGCGAGCGGGTCTTGCACCAGTTTTTGGATCGCTCGCTTGAGTGGCCTCGCCCCGAAGTTCGGATCGAATCCCTCTGTAAACAGCAGCTCACGTGCCGCGTCCGTCAGCTCCAGCGAGATCTTCCGGTCCGCCAGCAACCGACGCACATCTTCCAGCCGCAGCTCGATGATCTTTACCAACTGTTCTTTGCCCAGTGGCTTGAAGATTATGATGTCATCCACCCGGTTCAGGAACTCCGGCTTGAAGTGCCCATGCAGCGCATTCATCACCTGCTTCGAAGCTTCTGCAAACTCCTTTTCCGAGCGCAGGCCTTCCGCTTGTAAGAAAGCCGACCCCAGGTTTGACGTCATAATGATGACCGTGTTCTTGAAGTCCACGGTGCGGCCTTTGCCATCCGTCAGGCGGCCGTCATCCATCATTTGCAACAGCACATTGAACACGTCGGGATGCGCCTTCTCGATCTCGTCAAACAGCACCACCGCGTAGGGTCGCCGCCGAATCTGTTCGGTGAGTTGGCCACCTTCTTCGTAGCCGACATAGCCCGGAGGCGCGCCGATCAGCCGCGAAACCGCGTGCTTTTCCATGTACTCGGACATGTCGATGCGAATCAATGCATGTTCATCGTCGAACAGAAACTCCGCCAGTGCGCGCGCCAGTTCGGTCTTGCCGACCCCCGTCGGACCCAGAAATATGAACGACCCAATCGGCCGCTTGGGATCGCTCAATCCCGCCCTCGACCGCCTTATCGCGTTCGCTACCCGCTCCAGCGCCGCATCCTGCCCTACCACCCTCTGCCGCAGCCGATCTTCCATGCTGACCAGCTTCTTGACCTCGCCCTCCAGCATCTTCGACACTGGAATCCCGGTCCACTTCGAAACAATGCGAGCGATATCCTCTTCGTCTACTTCTTCTTTGAGCATTCGTGACTTGCCCTTGCCATCCATTTGCGCACTGAGCTTTGCCAGCTCTTCTTCTGCCTGACGCAGCAGGCCATAGCGGATTTCCGCCACACGCTGCAAATTTCCCTTGCGCTCTTCCGCCTGCTCTTCAATCTTCAACTGCTCGATCTTTTCCTTCAGCGCCCGTGAGTGCGCGATGACATCCTTTTCTTTCTTCCAGTTCGCTTTCAGCGCAGTCGATTTCTCGCGAATCTCCGCCAGTTCTTTGTCGATCACCTTCAGCCGGTCTTTCGAGTTCGGATCATCTTCCTTCTTCAGCGCCTGCTTTTCGATCTCCAGCTGCGTGGCCCGGCGCTCCAGTTGGTCAATCTCCGTTGGCAAGGAATCAATCTGAATGCGCAGCGAAGCCGCTGCCTCATCCACCAGGTCGATGGCTTTATCCGGCAGAAAACGATCCGAAATATAACGGTGTGACAAAGTTGCCGCCGCCACAATCGCCGAGTCCTTAATCCTCACACCGTGGTGGACCTCATACCGCTCCTTCAACCCGCGCAGAATCGCAATCGTGTCCTCGACGTTGGGTTCGCCCACGAACACAATCTGGAAACGGCGTTCGAGGGCTGCGTCCTTCTCGATGTACTTGCGATATTCGTTCAGCGTGGTTGCCCCGATGGCGCGTAGTTCACCTCTTGCCAGAGCCGGCTTCAGCATGTTGGAGGCATCAATTGCCCCCTCAGCCGCGCCCGCGCCCACCAGCGTGTGCAACTCGTCGATAAACAGAATCACCTGTCCGGCCGAATCTTCAATCTCCTTCAATATCGCTTTCAGGCGGTCTTCGAATTCGCCGCGATATTTGGCCCCCGCCAGCATCGCCCCCAAGTCGAGAGCAACCACGCGCTTGTTTTTCAGCCCTTCGGGTACGTCGCCGGAAATGATTCGCTGCGCCAGGCCCTCGACAATCGCCGTCTTTCCGACACCCGGCTCGCCAATCAGCACAGGGTTATTCTTCGTCCGCCGCGAAAGCACTTGTACGACGCGGCGAATTTCTTCATCTCGCCCAATTACCGGATCCAGCTTTCCGCGTCGCGCCTGCTCTGTGAGGTCGCGGGCGTAGCGCTCCAGCGCCTGATACTTGGCTTCGGGATTCTGGTCTGTGACTTTCTGCGAACCACGCACTGCGGTTAACGCCTTCAGAATGGCGTCGTAGGTCGCGCCGTGGCGAGCCAATATCTCCTGCGCGGCACTGCGCTTGCTCTGAGTGGCGGCCAGCAGCAAATGCTCGGTCGAAACATATTCGTCCTTGAAATTGGAAGCTTCCTTGAAAGCCCGCTCCAGCAGTTGGTTCACCGCCGGCGAAAGCGTTGGTTGCGCGCTCTCACCCGAAACCTTAGGCAGCCGGTCGATCTCTCCATAGAGATCGTTCAGCACTGCCTGCGGGCCGATGCCGATCTTTTCCAGCACCGGCGGCACAATACCTTCCTTGTCTTCAATCAACGCCGCCAGCAGGTGCAGCGGCAACACTTCGGCGTTACCGTGCTCGGAAGCCAAGTCGTTTGCCCTCTGCACCGCCTCTTGCGCCTTTACCGTAAATTTGTCCCAACGTATTGCCATGATGAAACTCCTGAAATTCAGCACTCAGCCATCAGCTAGTGGACTGAATGCTGTGTGCTGGCGGCTAAAAGCTATTCGTCCCATGCTAAAACAAACGGGAGGCAACCAGCGCCTCCCGTCAAGATACGTCATCCAAACTGAAATTACGCCGCCTGCCCCTTGCTTTCCAGGGCCTTCTCATTGCCGACGCTGATCTTAATCTGCTTCGGCTTGGCTTCGGCTTTCTTGTTCAGCTTGATCTTCAACACGCCCTTATCGTACTGCGCGGACACGCCTTGCGCATCCACTGTCTGAGGCAGAGTGAAAGACCGGGTGAAGCTGCCATACTGCCGCTCCACACGTCGATAGTTCTCTTCCTTCTCTTCCTTTTCCAGCTTGCGCTCGCCATGCACGGTCAGAGTGTTGTTCTCGAGACGGACGTCAATGTCCTTCTCGTCGATTCCCGGAACCTCGATCTTCAAGGTGACTTGGTGATCGTCTTCGTACACATCAACTGCCGGCGCAAAGCTGCTGGCGGTCAAAGCCTCCTCGCGGCCCTCGCTCACCGACTGCTGAAACAGTCGGTTCAGCCGGTCCTGTAGGGTGCTGAACTCGCGAAACGGTTCCCAACGCGTAATCACTGTCATTGCTCGATTCCTCCTAAGAATTCTCAACGGATTGCCTTCAATACCTTGGGTGATGTCGTTTATACAAACGAATCATAAAATATGAGTGTATCATTGTCAATACACATATAATGCTTACAATCAATTGCTTACGTAGGCAATGATGCATTTCAAATACTCGGTTTCCGGTACGCTTGCGAGCACCGGATGATCCTTTGCCTGACCTCGGCTCTCCAGAACCCTCACCTCCCGATGAGCGTCCCAGCCCGCTTCCGCCACAACGGCGAGAAAATTGACCGCGCTTACGTGATAAGAACAGGAGCAGGTGACCAAAATCCCGCCAGTCCGTAGCATCTTCAGCGCCCGCAGATTCAGCTCTTTGTATCCCCGTAGCGCGGTATCCAGGTCGCGCTTGCTCTTTGCGAATGCTGGGGGATCGAGCACCACGATGTCATATCGCTGCCCGCTCTTGGCATAGTCTCGCAATACATCAAATGCATTGCCCTCGATCCACTCAATCTCCCTACTGTTAAGTGCGGCGTTGCGGTCGGCGACCTCGAGTGCTGGCCGAGAGCTGTCTAACCCCGTGACCTTGGAACAGTGCGGAGCCAGATGTAGAGCGAATCCGCCGTGGTAGCAGAAAGCGTCCAGCGCCTCACCTTGGGCATACTTCGACGCCGCGGCATAATTCTCTCGTTGATCCAGGAAAGCTCCGGTCTTCTGCCCTTCCTTGACGTCGTAGTGAAACCGGACCCCATTCATGGAAAAGATAGTGCTGCTTTTGTCTCCTTGCACCAACCCAGAGGTGCGCACCGGCAACTGTTCTAGTTCGCGAATCTTGGGTTCCACCTTTTCACCGATCGCGGCGGGATGCAGTTGCTCCGTTAGTTCGGAAAGGACAGTTTGCCGAACCGCCTCCAAGTCCGTTGCCTGCGTTAGCACTTGAAACGACAGCAAATCGTTGTAGCGATCCACAATCAAGCCCGGCAGAAAGTCGGCTTCGCTGAACACGACGCGGTAAGCGTCCGTGTCGCTCACGAACCGCTCGCGATAGGCGATTGCATCCCGGACGCGCTCCCGCAGCAGTTCGTTCAAGTCGCTGACCGCTTCCTTGGAAATCAGCCGGATTGCGATCTGCGACGCATTGCTATAAAAGGCCGTACCCAGGAACTTTCCACGCTCGTCGCAAACTCGCACCACCGCCCCAGCAGCGATGCCCTCAGCGGCCGCAACATCCGACCGGTAGACCCAGACATGGCCATCTTTGATCCGCTTGGCGCCACGAGCAGAAACCTTGACTTTGGGAACTGCCGGCGATTCGCCGGACTTTCGAACGGGGGATTGCATGAACAGATACTAACCGACCGCAGGCTTCACAACGGCGATCGTGGAAGGGGTAATTAGGGATGGGCTAGCTCGACACTGGATGTTCGGCGGTAACCGCTTCGTCTTTTGAATGCTTGGGATGAGCCGCCGCTTCCACCCGCGCCAGATTCAAGTCTCGATGCAGCGCGTCCAGCGTTGCCGTGGGCAGCTCAACACCCCACTCATCGATCTCCAGTTCCGGCCAATGTCCATTCAGGCGGGTGGTGTCCATCAATTCCTCAGGAAATGCCAGACGGTAGGCGCCCTCGCGAAGCAGCGTATCGCCGATCTTGCGTCCGCTGGCGGCGTCGTAGATTCGGCGGCTCGATTCGGCACCGTGGTTGACGAAAACCAGGAATACTTCACCCTCTTCGCCGTGTATCGCCCGGTAATACCAGGCCTGGCTGGCCTCGATCTTGGGGTGCGCTCGGCGCTTCCGGGTCTCTATGGCAGGGTGGTCGTGGCTGGGATCGTAATAAAGAATTCGCTGGCAGGACTCGCAACTGACCGACTTATCCGACCGCACTTCATTGTAAGTCTGCGGTCGCAACATCACTTGGCAGGCCATGCATTTCTGGTCCCTCACTTCAGAAATGCCGGTGCCGCGATACTTGGCCACTCTGTCGTACTGGCGCAGCACGTCCGGGTTTACTCCACTCCGGGCGCTCTCGCGCTTGGCGTTCCATTCCAGCATCTGCTTTTCATCTTCAGCAGTGCGCTCCCGGGCTTGAATCTTCTCTTTTTCAATCTCGGCAGTCTCGGCTTTCAATTCCGCCTCAGCCGCTTTTACCGCTTTTTCCCGGGTTTCGGCGTTCACCATCAGTTCGAGAATCTTGTCTTCGTTGGCACGAATGTCCTGCTCCGCAAACTGAATCTCGTGCATCAACGCCTTGTATTGCTCGTTGGTCTTTACTTCGAGCGACTGGTCGCGGTACTTGGTGATCTTCTGCTGCCGGTCCTGGATGGCGCTCTCGAAGGTGCGTTTGGCAGCTTCATCCGCTTTTACGGCGGTTTTGGCTTTCTCAAGCCCCGCCTTGGTTCCCGCCAGCCTCTCCTCAATCGCAGCCACCCGTTTGGGAAGGGCAGCAATCTCCTCTTTCAGACGGAGAATCTCCCGGTCAGCGCGCTGCAACTCGATCAGGTTTTGTATTTCTGGAAGCATCTCTTGAGAGTGAGGCTGATCCGATTTTAGCACGCTTGGCCCACCTGCCTTGCCGTCTGAGAACTGGGAACTGAGATCTGAGAACCCGGTTTCAAGTCAACCACCCTGCCGTTGTACACTTCTCGTCCGGCCATATTGCTCTTTGGGAGATTGTTTGTGAAACCCTTTTTCCTCTGGACGCTCTCCATCTCGCTGCTGGTTCCTATTGCTACTGCCCAGTCTGCTGCTCCCCCTCAAAAGCCCCTTACCATCGAGACCGCGTTCGCCGAGGGCGGGATCACCGGCCGGGGGCCTGAATCCATTCAATGGACTCCCGACGGCACCACTCTGTCCTTCATCCAGCGCGACGACTCCGGCGAACACGGCGAACTATGGATGCAGAATGTTGCTACCGACCCAAAGAACCTCCTGGTCAGCGACGCCAAGCTCGCCAAACTGTCTCCTCCTCTCAGCCGGCTGAAAGATGATCGCGAGCGCGAGCGTATTACCCGTTACCACGTCGAACCTTACCTATGGGCACCTGATTCCAAGCATTTGCTTTTCAATGCTCTCGGACAACTCTGGCTTTACACCATCGACAACGGAACCGCCGTTCTCCTCAGCTCTTCGCCCGACTCTTCCGGTGACCCCAAGTTTTCACCCAATGGCAACAAACTCGCTTACTTGCGAAAGCACAACCTTTATGTGCGTTCACTCCCGAAAGATCTCGCCAACGATGCTGAAGTCCAGCTGACTCGCAGCAGCGAGAAAGAAGAGAAAGATGAAACCCTGCTGAACGGGGAAGTCGACTGGGTCTATGCCGAAGAACTGTCGGTCCGCAGCAACTATTTCTGGTCGCCCGACAGCCGCGACATTGTCTTCCTACAGATGGACGAATCCAAAGTGCCTGCTTACCCTATCGTCAACTGGATGCCAACACATCCGACTGTGGACATGGAGAAATATCCGCAGGCTGGTGATCCCAATCCAAGCGTGCGACTCGGCGTTGTCAGTTCCTCCGGCGGCAAGCCGAGATGGGTTTCACTGACTAACGATTCCGACATCTACATCCCGCGTTTCGGCTGGGTGCGCGATGGACTGCTCTGGGCCCAGGTTCTTAACCGCGCCCAGGATACGCTCGACCTCTATTTCGTGGATGCTCGTTCTGGACATTCCAGGAAAATGCTGACCGAAGGCGCTCCCGACGCATGGGTTTACGTGAACGACGACTTTAGAGTTCTGAAATCCGGAGACCGTTTCTTGTGGTCGAGCTGGCGCGACGGTACTACGCAACTCTATTTGTACGGCTTCGATAAGGAGAAGCCACTTGCCTCTGACGCTCGCCTTGAACGCCAGCTTACCCAGGGAGATTTCGAAGTGCTTGGCGTCGAGGGCCTAGACGAGAGCGCAGGTATTATCTATTTCAACTGCAACAAGGATGATCCGCGCCAGCGTCAGCTGTATTCGGTGAAGCTCGATGGCTCAGGACTACAGCGTATTTCGCGTGAAGACGGCACTCACGCGGTCACTTTCGCCGACGACGGCAAACACTACTTCGACGAATTCTCCGCGCTTATGACGCCGCCGCGTCTTTCCGCCTGCGACTCTGCCGGAGCCTGTACCCAAGTCTGGCAGTCACGAGATGTCAATGCCTATGGCCTCACTCCGCCCAAGTTCCTCGACTTCAGGGCCAACGATGGCACCCCTCTTTACGGCGAATTGCTGCTTCCTCCGGGCAGTGACGCCACTACCAAGATTCCCCTGATCGTGAACATCTACGGCGGCCCGGCGGCCCAGCTGGTTACAAACAGTTGGATTCAGGACTGGTCCGGTTCATCCGGACTCTTTCACCAAATCCTCGCCCACGAAGGCTTCGCCATTTTCACCGTCGATAATCGCGGCACGCCTGCGCGCAATCGTAAGTTTCAGACTGCCATACGCCATCAGTTTGGCGCCATTGAATTGCAAGACCAGCTCGCCGCCCTCGACCAGCTCTTCGCCCAATACCCTCAGCTCGACCGCACCCGCGTCGGCATCTGGGGATGGAGTAACGGCGGTTCAATGACCCTCTACGCTATGACACACAGCGATGTCTTCAAAGCTGGCGCTGCGGTGTCTCCTGTTACCAGTTGGCGCAACTACGATTCCATCTACACCGAACGCAACAACGGCCTGCCCTCCGACAGAACCACCACCAGCTATGCCGACCTCGATCTTGCCAAAGTCGCCGACAAGCTGCACGGATCTTTGCTGCTCTTACACGGGACCAGCGACGACAATGTCCATTTCCAGAACAGCATTCAAATGGTCGAAGCGCTGGTCGAAGCTGGAAAGCAGTTCCGCTTCATGGCTTATCCCAACAAGACGCACAGCATCGCCGGAGCCACCGATCAGACGCACTTATTTCATCTGATCGAAAATCACTTCCTCCGCGAGCTGAAGTGAATATGGCACACTAAACCATGCACCGCCTCACCCTCGGCAACTTCGAACTCACTGCGGTATCCGACGGCACGTACAGCCTAGACGGCGGCGCATTCTTCGGCGTCGTCCCCAAATCCTTATGGCAAAGAAAGGTCACTCCCGACGAGCGCAACCTGGTTCCTACGGGATTGAATTCCGTCGTCGTGCGCACCGGGGATAAGACGATCCTGATCGAGACCGGCATCGGTAACAAGCTGACTGAAAAGATGGTCAAAATCTACGGGGAACCCGCCAAACTGCTCGACAATCTCGCCACTGCCGGTATCACGCCCGAAGACATCGATATTGTCATTAACACTCACCTGCACTTCGACCACTGCGGATGGAACACCGTTCTCCGCGGATCAACCGTCGTGCCCACATTTCCTCGCGCGAAATATTACGCTCCGGAAGGCGAGTGGCAATATGCGCAGAAGCCCAACGAGCGCGACGCCATCAGCTATATCAGCGCCAACTATGATCCGCTGGTCTCGAGCGGCCAGATGCAGCTCCTGAAGGGAGATCAGGAGATCGTTCCCGGCATCTCCGTCGCTGTCTTTCCTGGCCACACGCGCCACATGCAGGCGGTAATGCTCCATAGCGAGGGAAAAACCGCGTGCTATATTTCCGATCTCATTCCCACTACCTGGCACCTCGACCTTACCTGGGGCATGTCTTTCGATCTGTTTCCGCTCGAAACCATCGCCAACAAGAAGCGCTACTACGCCCAGGCGATCCCCAAGAAATGGCTGACACTTTTCACCCACGATCCGAATATGCCGTGGGCTTATGTGGAGAGAGATGAGAAGGAAAAGATGGTGGCGAGAGGGACGAAATAGATTTTATTGCCGGCTAAACTCGTGAAATCGCGATTTAACGCCAACAATTCTGATGTACACTCCGTATCGATGAATGCAATTCCCCTCATCGCGATGGCAGGCCTTGCTGTGTTCGTATTTTATCTGCTCCATGCGTCTACGCGGTACCGAGCGGATGCAATTCGAGCTCTAGCTGCCCGATCGGGGATGCACTATCTGGGGGACGCTCTACCCAAGTCTTTAGAGCTAAATGGAACCCCATTTCATCACGTTTCGAAAGCATGGAATGTGATTGATGGGGAACCACGCGGAACCAGAGTCATGGCTTTTGATTGCCAAGTTGGCGTAGGCAAGCGTAGCTGGCGACGCACCGTTATCGCAGTAGAGAATGAGGGCGACGTTACTAGCCATCTGCGGGTTCAGCCCGATATGGAAATCGATCGTTCAGGCCGCTGGCAGATTCTCTACCGTCCGAAACAGCACTTCAGCTTCCGCATAGCTGGACTTACGCCCGTAGAGGAGCTTGAGGCAAACTTGAATGCTGTGGTCGCCGAATCAGCGGAGATCAGTCGCTCGCAGGTGTAGCATGAAGCTTTCGATTCGGATTGCAGTCGCCCTGCTGCTTACATCTTCCATGTCTGCCCAAGACCGTTCCACTGCACGCTCCATGGTCGTCACCCGCTATGGCATCGTTGCCACCAGCTATGTGCAAGCCTCAGTAGTGGGTGCGCAAATCCTTGAGCGGGGAGGCTCTGCCGTGGATGCAGCGATTGCCGCGAATGCCGTGCTCGGCGTGACGGAACCCATGATGAACGGAATGGGCGGCGATCTGTTTGCCATTTACTGGGAGGCGAAGACCGGCAAGCTTTACGGCCTCAACGCCAGCGGATGGGCGCCGCGCGGCCTCACCATCGCACATGTGAAGGCGAAAGATGCGACTGTGATGCCGCTCGGAGGCATCGACTCCGTGACAGTTCCCGGCGCGGTTGCGGGCTGGCAAGCCCTCCACGAACGCTTCGGCCACTTGGCGTGGAAAGACCTCTTTCAATCAGCGATTTTCTATGCCGAAGATGGCTATCCAGTTCCTGAAATCATTCAGTCCTATTGGAACGATTCCGCCGACTGGATCGCCAAGGATCCCGAAGGCAGGCGTATCTATTTGCCCAACGGCAAGCCCCCGGCGGTTGGACAAGTGTTCCAGAACCGAGATCTCGCGAAAGCCTTGCGACTCTTAGCTCAAGACGGCGCGGCCACCTTTTACAAAGGCGAAATCGCTCGCGCCATCCTGAGCACTTCTCAGAGCTTGGGCGGAACTATGGCAGCGGATGACCTCGCCGAGTTTTCGCCAGAATGGGTCGAGCCGATTTCGACCACCTATCGCAACTGGACCGTCTACGAACTTCCTCCCAACGGACAAGGCATGGCCGCGCTCGAGATGCTGAACATCATGGAGACTTCTCCGGCGTCGCCCGATGGCCCACTCAGCATCGCGGAACTGCATAAGAAGATCGAAGCCATGAAGCTGGCATACGCCGATCTCGGGCGCTACAACGCCGATCCAAGATTTGCGAAGGTACCAGTCAAGGGGATCTTGTCGAAGGAATACGCCCAACAGCGCGCCCAGTTGATCGACCCCGCTAAAGCCAACTGCAAGGTTGCGGCCGGCGCGCCGCCTACCAGTGACACCACTTATCTCTCGGTCGTCGATCGCGACGGCAACATCGTCTCGCTGATTCAAAGCAATTATGAAGCCTTCGGATCGGGCATTGTGGTGCGAGGCATGGGATTCGTGCTGCAAGATCGTGGCGCGCTGTTCTCGCTCGACCCTGCGTCTCCCAATGCCCTCGCCCCGCGCAAGCGGCCGTTTCACACCATCATTCCGGCTTTCATGGAGCATGGAGATCAACACATTGGCTTCGGCATCATGGGAGGAGCCAACCAACCGCTCGCCCACGCCCAATTCGTTTCCAACGTCGTCGACTACGGCATGAATATCCAGGAAGCTATGGAGAACGCCCGTTTCACCGTCAGCTCAGAGCGTGGATGCAACATCGTGATCGAGTCGCGTGTGCCGCCAGAAGCGCGGCAAAAACTCTCTACGATGGGGCACAAACTCGACGTGCGGCATGAATACTCCACCGCAATGGGCCGCGGCCAGGCGGTCCTGCATGACTCGAAGACCAAAGTAAACTACGGCGCCTCTGATCCCCGCGCCGATGGCGCGGCTGTGCCGGAAGGGCCGACACGGTGAGGAGTCGCGGCTAACCGCCGTCGCTGCCTGCGGAAAAATTATCCCATCGGAGGCCTCGCGGCCGGCAGCAACGGCGCGCCCTACGGCAACCGCTCCACCCCTTCTTACCTCGGTAACTGGAGTCTTCCCCGCCATGGTGCCAAGATCAACACGGTTGTGGGAGCCTTCTTATGCGAAAGTTCGTAGTCGCTGTATTCTCTTTGCTTTTCTGTAGCCCAGTCCTGTGGGCCAAAGACACTCCTCAGGAAGCGCCGCAGACTGCCCGGCAAGCTCTCATGGAGATGTTTTTCAGCAAAGAGCCAGGGACCCTTCTTAAGCATTTACCTGCCGCCACCCGCGCTACCTTGGAAAAATCAGGCGCTCTGGCCACTCTGCAACAGTATTCCCTCCTCGCCGGACAGCTTCAAACGCAAGGAGGCAAGAGCTTTCAAACATTTGAAACTGGATCGGTCATGCTGGCATTCGAGGATCCCAAGACTAGCCAAAAAGTGGAGGTCGTCGTCGAGAACGACGCCCTGCAAGGCGAGCAGGACGACATCGAACTATCCTTTCACACCTACAAAGAGAACCAGGCGCAAAGAACTCCCTTCATGCCTCGCGTCGTATTTTCCATGAAAATGGAATCCGGCCTATGGACATTGAATGAGATTGCCGTCACCATCACCCTGCCCCTCGCCGATCCCGATCTCTTGAAGGTGATTTCAGATGGGATGAAGGCACGCACAGTCGGTACCAACCCGCAGATGCAACTGCAGACCCAAGCGCAGACTCCCATGCGAACCCTCGGGAGCGATGCGAGCATTCTCACGGCCGTGCGCATGGTTCTCGCAGCCGAGGCCACTTACTCGGCAACTTATCCCGCCGTCGGATACACCTGTACACTTTCCGATCTCGATGGCTTCGGCGCTGCCCAGGCCAGCGAGCACCAAGCCATGCTCATCAATAGCGGACTGGCCAGCGGCAGGTACCACGGGTACAGCTTTTCGTTATCGCAGTGCACCGCCGCCGGTTTCCGTCTTACCGCCGCGCCCACCGGAGAAAGTTACGGTCGTCGCGCATTTTGCGCCGATCAATCCGGCGCCATCCGCGCTTCTGCGGACGGCAGCGCCGCCATGTGCGTGAGCAGCGGTACGCCTGTCCCGTAAGGGACACAACATCGACGGCCAGCGAAGCGGCGGTATTCCTAGGCTTGCGGCGCGAGTGCGCCGACCAACTGCAACCTAGCCTCAAAGAACTCCTCTACCCTACCCAATATCTCCACCGCACTCTTCGATTCGTAGATCGCCTTACGCAGCCCCGCCCCGCCCGGCACGCCATGCGTGAACCACGAAGCAAACTGCTTCATCTTGCCGACCGCATCCGGAAGCTCTTCCTCGATCAGCATGCTGAAGTACGTTCGAATCATCTGATAGCGGTCGGCCTCGGCGGGCTCGTCGTATCGTCCGGACGCACAATACTGGTCAATCTGCCGGAAGATCCACGGATTCGACGGCGCCGTCCTCCCAATCATCACCGCATCACATCCCGTCTGCCCCACCATCGCGCAGGCATCTTCCGGCGTGCGGATGTCTCCGTTTCCAATCACCGGAATCTTCACTGCGTCCTTCACCGCGGCAATCCAATCCCAGCGCGCCTGGCCGCTGTAACCCTGTTCCCGCGTACGCGCATGCAGAGCCACCGCACATAATCCGCACTCTTCCGCCAGCTTGGCCAACTCGATGCAAACAATCTCTTCGTCGTTCCACCCGGCACGAAACTTCACGGTGAAGGGAATCGTTACTGCCCCACGAACCGCTTCGAAGATTCGCCCAATCGCCGGCAAATCCCGCAGCAACCCTGAACCGCCGTTGCACTTGACCACCTTCTTCGCCGGACACCCCAGGTTCAAATCCACCAAATCAAACCCCAGGCCCTCGACGATCCGCGCAGCATCGGCCATAACCTTAGGATCGCTGCCGAAAAGCTGCGCCGAGATAGGGTGCTCGTCCTCGTAGAAATGCAAGTAGCGCTTGGCCTTCTGGTCCTTGGCGCGGAGCACGCCGTCAGCCGAGGTGAATTCAGTCATGATCAACCCGCATCCGCCCAGGTTGCGAATGAACCGGCGAAACACGGTATCGGTGACACCGGCCATGGGGGCCAGCACGGTGGCCGGCCTGATGTCGACATTCCCAATCAGCAAGCTGCCCGGGACCGCCTGTGTTGCACGGGTGCACTCGCCCCCAACTTCCACCGAATTGTCCCAGAACTTACGCATGGCTAGGTAACATTGTACTTAGTTTGCGTATTCTTACTGTGGCATAATTGCTGCCCGAGAGGGGACTATGGACGATACCCCCAAGGGCTTCCTCGGCGAATTCAAATCGGCAACGCTCAAGAAGCGTGTAGGCCAGATTGCTCTCGCCGTGGTTCTCGCTGAGGCCTGCATCAGCTTCTTGAACTCGCTGGTGTGGTTCTTGGTGCTGCCAATCATCTCATCGCTCATGAAAGGCCATACCGAGTCTGTTCTGTTTGAGACCAAACCCACGTTTCCCTTCGAACGTCTCTTCGCAGCAATCCTGGAGTTCGGAGCCGCAATCATATTTGTCTTCTATGTAAATCGATGGATTCATCCAACGCGCCCTAAACCGATAATCTCCGGAGAGCAAGATAGGCGGGTTGGCGACCCGGACCCTGAGGTTTACTACAACCTCACTGGTGACCAACTAAATACCATGGATCAGCCGGATCTGAAGAAATAGTCCCTTAGCCTAAACGCGATTGACTGGTGATATCGCCTTACAGCACAAAGAAAAGAGCCTCCGAAAGGAGGCTCTTCAAATCAGCGTTGATCTGCGTAACTCTGCGGCAAGAAGTTACTTCTTGGCCGTTTCCACCTTGGCGTACTTGCGGCGGAAGCGCTCGACACGACCGGCGGTATCCAGGAGCTTCTGCTTGCCGGTAAAAAACGGGTGGCAACTCGAGCAGATTTCCACGTGGATGTCGCCGCGATGAGTCGAGCGGGTGGCAAAACTGTTACCGCATGCGCACATGACGCGGATTTCGTTGTAAGCGGGATGTATGGCTGTTTTCATGGTTTCCTGACCTCTACCGAAGCCATTTGATTCTAAAGGATGCCCCCAGGATTCAGCAACCGGCCAATCCCCTTAAAGCCCTAGATCAGCGTTCATCCGCGTTGATCTGCGGCCCCAAATGAAAAACGGCAGGGCCGACTCCCTGCCGTATTCGATGTAGAATCTGGCCCCTACTTCGTTCGGTTTACAGTCTTTCTCAGTTCAGCTCCCGGAGTAAACTTCGCGACCTTCCGGGCAGCAATTTTGATGGTGGCGCCCGTCTGTGGATTGCGTCCATTGCGGGCCTTTCTCTGGGATACCGAGAAGGTGCCAAATCCAATCAACGCTACCCGATCACCTTTCTTCAATGCACCAGTAATGCTCTCCACAGCGGTGTCAATTGTGGTACCGGCTTGCGCTTTACTGATGCCCGCGCCGGCTGCGATACGGTCAATGAGATCGGCTTTGTTCATCGTCTCTCCTAGCGGGTCTCTTTGTCCTCAAAAAGCGCGGGGAGGGAAGCACTCCCTGAGTTTAGAAACCCAGCGGCATTATTTAGCGCCGCATAGAGAAGAAAGTCAACTGTGGAAATCTTTGAAATCCGCGCCGGATGGGTTCTTTCAGTTAACTACGAACTCCGAACGCTCCAGACTTGCTTTCTTCCGAGCAAAAAACAAAGCCATTTTCCGCCCCGGTTGGCGGCAGAAAATGGCTTCGAGCAGATCAGTCCCAGGAAAACTTTTCAGCAGCCTTAGTCTCCGGACGGTTGTAAACTCTCCTCCGGCCCCGGCACAAATGCCGCTATTGGAGCGGATTTTGCCGTAATCGGCTGGCTAGTTTGCTTTGGACTTTGCTGCGCCTTAACTCCTCCAAACTGTGCCGCTTCCGTGGATCCGGCCAGCGCCGTCACCGATGATGTACCTCCAGCGATCACCTGGGTGACCGTGTCAAAATACCCGGTTCCCACGAAGCGTTGGTGCTTTGCCGCCTCGTAACCATGTTGAGACTCGCTGCTGAATTCTTTTTCTTGCAGCTTTGAATATGCACTCATGCCAGTCTGCTTGTAGGTCCGCGCCAGCTCGAACATGCCGAGGTTCAACGCGTGAAAGCCAGCCAGCGTAATGAACTGGAACTTGTAACCCATGGCTGCCAGTTCTTTCTGGAACTTGGCAATGGTGGCGTCATCCAGCTTTTTCTTCCAGTTGAATGACGGCGAACAATTATAGGCGAGCATTTTGCCCGGATACCTGGCATGAACGCCTTCAGCAAAAAGTCTTGCTTCCTCAAGATCCGGATGCGAGGTTTCGCACCAAATCATATCTGCATAGGGAGCATAGGCAATTGCCCGGGCTATGGCCGAATCCAGCCCGGCGCGGACCCCGAAAAAGCCTTCTGCTGTCCGTTCCCCGGTCAGAAATTCGCGATCGCGCGGATCAATGTCGCTGGTCAGCAAGCCAGCGCTGTCGGCGTCGGTGCGTGCCATGATCAGCGTCGGTATACCCATTACGTCGGCCGCGAGTCGCGCCGCTACCAACTTCTGAATTGCTTCCACTGTCGGCACCAGTACCTTGCCGCCTAGGTGTCCGCACTTCTTGGCGGAGGAAAGCTGATCTTCGAAGTGTACGCAGGCCGCGCCCGCTTCAATCATTGCCTTCATCAGTTCAAAGGCATTCAAATTGCCGCCAAAGCCAGCTTCCGCGTCCGCCACCAGCGGTGCAAACCAATAAGTCCCGTTCTGCCCTTCAGCGTGGTGCACCTGGTCCGCCCGCATTAATGCCTGGTTGATGCGCCGGCAAAGGTTAGGCACGCTGTCCGCCGGATACAAACTCTGGTCGGGATACATCTGGCCAGCATCGTTGGCGTCAGCCGCCACCTGCCAGCCGCTGACGTAGATCGCTTGCAGTCCAGCTTGCACTTGCTGGACCGCCTGGTTACCCGTCATCGCGCCCAGAGCCGGTACGTGGGATTCACCCTGTAACAGATTCCACAGCCGCTCCGCGCCCAAGCGCGCCAGCGTGTGCTCCACATGGATTGACCCGCGTAACCGATCTACATCATGCTGGGTGTAAGGCCGGGTGATTCCAGACCAACGGGGATTCGTATTCCAATCGTTCTGCGTGTGCCCGGCTTTTCCGTTAGTTGCCATTTCTTGTCATTCCTCTCGCTGGCCTGACTTGTCAGTCCTGGGGCGCGTGCCAGCAGTCACGAGTTTCCTGCACTAGATGCGCTCGGTCAAACGGAAGCTTTCTATCGTGTCGATAAATATTTATTATCACAATGCCTTGATGTGATAATACAATGTTTTTAGTAGGGATCATACAGAAGTGGCTCGCCGTGCCTACAGGAAATGACCTATGGAACTCTCTCAGGTTGAAACGTTTATGGCCGTAGCGACTTTCGGCGGCTTCCATCGGGCCGCAGAAGCCCTACACATTAGCCAGCCTGCAGTCAGTGCCCGCATCAAGGCGCTGGAGGAGTCTTTAGGAGTGAGTCTTTTTACTCGCTCCCGCGGCGGCCTGGTGGTCTCCGATGCCGGCCGCACTTTTCGCCCACACGCCGAGGAACTCCTGCGCACCGCCGCTCTCGCTCGTCAGGCGGTGCATGCCGCGCAACCTGCCAGCGGGACACCGCTGCAGATCGCGGCTGCGTTATCGATCTCCGTGTATTTCTTGCCCGACGTACTGCAACGCTTCCAACAAGCTCATCCCACCGTCAACATCAGTATTCGTCCCGGACATTCGAAAGAAGTCCTCGAGATGGTGCTCAACGAAGAAGCCGAGATCGGTCTCGCCCGCTCCTTGCAGCATCCCGAAGTTGAAACCATCAGCTTGCGGGAAGATCCGCTGCTGTTGATCGCCCATCCACGGCGCGGCCCGGCTCACGCGCGGCGGGCGACTCTCGAAAAAGTTGCGAGCTGGCCGCTGATCTTCTACGATCACGGCTCCAGCGACTGGACACTCACCCACAGTTTGTTCCGCCGCGCCGGCCTGATGCCCAACGTCGCTCTCGAGGTTGACTCCATCGAGACCGCGAAACGCATGGTGGAGCGCGGCCTCGGGCTCTCATTCCTGCCCCAGCTTGCCGTGGGACGCGAAGTCCGACTCCGCAAACTCACTACTGTAAAACTCCTCGACGCCGAACCGCTTCAGCGTAGCCTTGACGTAATTCATCCCCGCCGTCGCCCGCTTCGCCCCGAAGCCCGCGCCTTCCTGCAAATGGTCAAAGATGCAGCTGCCGAGGCGCCTTTCGGATCCGACGCCCTTCGCAAACCCAAGTTATGAATCGCTGTGATAACCGAACCAGTTTCTCTCCCTGTCCTCAGAGGGATTTCTCTGTGATCTCTTTCTTCAATTACCGCTTTTTCCTCCACCCTCCACAACATCTACACAGACGCGCTGCCGTTTACACTTGCGAAAGACCTGCCCGAAGAGGCAAAGTCAATACTATGAAAGTCGAGGCGGAAGTCTGTCCAAAGTGTGAAGGCACTGGTTGGCGGCCGATCACCAACGGCGCCGACCGTCGTGTCACCCGATGCGATTGCCGCCTGCAGGAGCGCGCCAAGACCTTGCTCGCTGCTGCCCGCATCCCCAAACGCTATGAACACTGCGAGCTTTCAGAATTCGACACTCATTTTCATCCTTCGCTCGGACCTGCCCTGCTGGCTGCTAACAAGTTCGTCGAAGAATATCCGCTAGAAAAGACGGGATTGATGTTCGTCGGAAGCCTCGGCGTGGGAAAGACTCATCTGGCGGTAGGCGTGGCCAAGGCCCTGATTCTAAAAAAAGGCATTCCGTGTCTGTTTGTCGATTATCGCGAACTGCTGAAGCAAATTCAGAATTCCTACAACGATTCGGTTCAGGTCACAGAATTGGAGCTGCTTCGCCCGGTTTTTGAAACCGACGTCCTTGTGCTCGATGAACTTGGTGTGATGAAACCCACCGAGTGGGTTTGGGACACGGTTAGCCTGATCCTCAACTCTCGCTTCAATGACAATCGCACCACGGTAATTACCACCAACTTTGACGATGAGCCGGCGGCTGGAGTCGTTCGTTCGATTTCGCCCGCGCGCGCAGCCGCGCGCGCCGAGACTCTAGGGGACCGCATAACCGAGCGTATGCGCTCCCGCCTCCACGAAATGTGCCGGATCGTAAAGCTGGACGGTGAAGACTTCCGCCAGAAGTTCCGCAGCGCCAGCTTCCGCTAGGATTTTCTTCGCGTACCTTTGGGTCCTTAGTGGTTAGAGGAATTGGTTTCTCGGTGCCTCTGTGGTGAATGGTTTTGCCACTACAATAGCCTCGTGCTCACCCACCTCGACTTCGTCCCAGCCCGCGACGCCGAGATATTCGCTTCAGTCCCCGCCGCCCCAGCTGTCTTCCTGTTGCGCGGTGCCGATCCCCACGCCGAGCCTTACATAACCAAGACCGCTAACCTCCGCCGGCGTTTGCAGCGGCTTCTCGGCCAACCTACGGAACATAGCAAGCGGCTCAACCTCCGCGACCGCGTTCATCACATCGAATTTATATCCTCCGGTTCCGACTTCGAATCCGGCTTTTTGCTTTACCAGCTCCTGCGCACTTCGCTGCCGAAAACTTATGCCGATCGACTGCGTCTACGGTTCGCTCCGCTGGTCAAGCTCCATCTGGAAAATCAGTATCCTCGCGCTTCGATCACCACTCGCCTGGGCCGCCTGCACGGACGCTCTATCTATTACGGTCCGTTTCCCTCCCGAGCGGCCGCCGAGAAGTATGCCAACGATTCGCTCGACTTCTTCAAGATGCGCCGCTGTGTCGATGATCTCAACCCCGACCCCCTATTTCCCGGCTGCATCTACTCCGAGATGAAAATGTGCCTCGCCCCTTGTTTCAAAGGCTGCACCGACGACGAATACGCGGTCGAAGTTTCCCGCGTGCAGTCCTACTTCGACTCCGGAGGCACGTCGTTGCTCCACGAAATTTCCACTCAGCGCGACGCGGCCTCAACTAACCTGGATTTTGAAACTGCTGCCGCCCTTCACGCCCGTCTGGAAAAACTCCAGCCCGCGCTGAGCCAACTCCCAGAGATCGTCCGCCGTATCGACCGTCTTGTGGCCCTGATGGTGCAACCCAGTGCCAGTCCGCAATCCGTCAATTTCTTTCGCGTTCAGTCCGCCTGGGTCGATGGCCCCCTGGTCTTCCCTATTCAATCCGCTGAACATACCAAGTCCCAGTCGATAGAATCGCGGGTGCAGGAAGCCCTGGCCGCCGACCAACCCACGACCGCGAAGACCGCTCTCGAAACCATGGAGCATCTCGCCTTGCTGAAGCGCTGGTATTACCGCAGCCACCGCATCGGCGAGATCTTTTTCGCTGACGAGAAAGGTGTACTCCCATTTCGCCGAATCGTCCGTGGCATCTCGCGCGTCTATCGCGGTGAGAAACTGGAACCCGAGCCCATCCCGCCAGCAACCCTTCGACTCGGAGAAAATAGATCATGACAGCCGTGCGAATGGATAAATGGCTGTGGGCCGCCAGATTCTTTAAAACACGATCATTGGCAGCACGAGCTTGTGACATCGGCAGGATTCGATCCAATGACCAGCCCGCCAAACCTGCGCGTGACGTCCGGATAGGAGACATGTTGCGAGTGACCAACGGCGGCGGTGACTTCGAAGTCGAAGTCCTGCTGCTCAGCGAGATGCGCGGCCCCGCGTCGGTTGCGCAAACGCTCTACCGCGAAACCGAGGCCAGCAAAGAGCTTCGCCTGAAAGTGGCAGCGGAGCGAAAGGCGATGAAGCAGTTCGAAGAGTTGCCCGCTGGTCGACCATCAAAACGCGATCGCCGGAGGATTATTCAGTTCCGGGGGAGAGTATGAACGGCCAAGCGATGGACGATTACAGGTAACTCAGCCACCAATCGCTCCGAGTCGCTTTGACTCTTGCAAACCAACGGCAGACTGGATAGAGAAGTCCCACGGTCAGCAACCACACCCCATATACGGCCCCTAGACTATAGCCGAAATTCGCCGGAAATAGCTGCTGGGGCCCGCCCATCGAAGGCAGAGTATGGAACATGAATGTAGCAGCCGAGCTGCCATAGCGAATCCACGCCGCCAGCAATGCAAGGGCGTGGATCAAATAGAAATGCAGGACGAAGTAAAACATCGGGGTTCGCCCGAAGACGATCAACGGATTCCCGGGTTTCAACTTAAGCGGATCGAGGAACGCCAGCACCAGCAATGACGGTCCCAGTGTCATCAGCAGGAAATCTAGTGATCCCGGATATTTTGTGCAATTGAGAAAGGAGAGTACGGTAAATACGCCTGACTTCTGGTGGCTCCACGGCGCGGGATCGCCGTAGAGGTTTATCGCCCGCACTGCGACAAAGAGAATCGTCAAAGCAAGTCCGACGCTCAGCATGATTCTGCGCCGTGTCGCCGGTTCCAGCAGGAGTACCTGACCGAAGCAGAAACCAGCTGCTAGGACGGCGATCCACGGCAGGAAGGTATAGGGCGCCAAAACCTGCCTGCCGGCGACAGAAATAGGGCCGGGCTGATGCAGCAGGTTCCACAGCCAGGCGAAAGAACCGAATCGTGCCGCGTCAATTCCATCCAGGCAATTGTGAAATACGATGACCACCATGCTCAGCGCCGTCAGCCAGCGCGTGGGCAGATAGATCAACCAGGCCATTGCGATCATGCAAATGCCGAAAACCCAGAGGATCAAAAGAAAAATCAAGGTGAAGGAAAAGTTGTAGGTATAAGCCAGCTGCATCACCGTCAGCTCCAGCACGATGAACCAGACGCCGCGCGTCCAGAGGAACCGTGACAGTTGGTGCTTCGTGCGGTTGCGCTGCCCAAGGAGAAACGCGCCCATCCCCGCGGCGAACATGAATACCGGCAGGCAGAAATGTGTGATCCAGCGGGTAAAGAAGAGGAGCGGCCAGGTTCGAGTCAGATCAGTCGGAGAGAACGACATTGCCCCGATATGGAAGAAATCGCGGACATGATCCAATGCCATGATGATCATCACCGCTCCGCGAAGCGCGTCGATGGACGACAGCCGTAAAGAAGGTTTTGTGTGTGAGTCCATGCGTGCGCCGTCCTGAACCCCAGTCAGAAGTTTGTCGGCCTGCACAGCTACAATGTCCTGGTTAAGATTAGATGCCCATGCCCGACCGCGACAAATCGCTACGCCAACATCTTATCGAGCTACTGCAAGGCGGCAATGCCCACGCCACCTTTGACGCCATCACCGCCAACATCCCCGTTAAAATCCGCGGCAAGAAGCCGGCGAATTACCCCCATCCCCTCTGGACGCTCCTCGAACACCTGCGCCTCGCGCAATGGGACATCCTCGAATTCAGCCGCAACCCAAAGCACGTCTCTCCTCCATGGCCGGAAGGCTATTGGCCAAAGTCCGCGGCTCCGCCCACTCCAGCAGCCTGGAATGCCAGCATCAAGCAATTCCGTGCCGAATTGAAGGCCATGCAAAATCTAGTGAAGAATCCGAAGACCGATCTCTTTGCCAAAATCCCCTGGGGAAACGGCCAAACCGTCCTGCGCCAGGCCCTGCTCTTAGCCGATCACAACTCACATCACTTAGCCCAGATGATCGACGTTCGCCGTCTGCTGGCAGCGTGGCCGCCAGTGTAGATCCTTCCAGTGCGCTCTATTCTGGCCGCGTAACGGCCAACCGGTTCGGAGTCGCCGTATCCGTTGCAACCTGCCCCACAGGCTATAATTGCCCGCAACGCATGACCCTCGCCTCCGGTACAAAACTCGGCCCTTATGAAATCGTCACCCCGCTGGGCGCAGGGGGCATGGGAGAAGTCTACCGTGCGGTTGACACGCGGCTGGGGCGCGAGGTTGCGGTCAAGGTGCTGCCCGCAGGCCTGGCAAAGGATGCGGACCGCTTGCGGCGTTTCGAACAGGAAGCTAGAACTGTCGCGGCGCTTAGCCACCCCAACATTCTGGGAATCCACGACATCGGCACCCACGACGGGGCGCCGTTTCTGGTCAGCGAACTCCTCGAAGGGCAAACCCTGCGCGAGAAGCTCGAAGCTGGGCCGCTGCCGGTGCGGCGCGCCATCGAGTACGCCCTTGGCATCGCACAAGGACTCGCGGCCGCCCACGAGAAGGGAATCGTACACCGTGATCTGAAACCCGAGAACGTGTTTATCACACGCGACGGACGAGTCAAAATTCTCGACTTCGGCCTGGCGAAGCTGGTGAGGCCGGAAGAAAACCACGACACTGTAATGACGCTGGCAAGTCCGGCGACCTTGCCAGGTATGGTGTTGGGGACGGTTGGCTACATGTCACCGGAGCAGGTGCGGGGTGAGTCGAGCGACGCGCGCTCCGACATTTTCAGTTTTGGCGCTGTGCTGTTTGAAATGCTTACCGGCAAGCGCGCTTTCAAACGCGAGACCGCCGCGGAAACTATGACTGCGGTCTTGCGCGAGGAACCACCGGAATTGAATGACACCGGCTGGCAAGGTCCGCTGGGACTCCAGCGCATCCTGACCCGATGCCTGGAGAAGGGCGTCGAGCGGCGCTTCCAGTCGGCCAGCGATCTTGCGTTTGCGATTGAATCGCTGGGTGGAACCTCGTCAACCAGAAGCGTAGCGCAGCCCAAGGCGAGCCGGGCTTGGCTGCCATGGACAGCGGTAGCGCTCGGGGTCTTGGCGTTGGGCGCTGGGCTGTGGTTGGTGGGACGATGGTCTGCCGCAAGGCCACAGCTTACCTTCACTCGGCTGACCTATCGGCAGGGCTATCTTGCGAATGCGCGCTTTGCCAAGGACGGGCAAACGGTCGTCTATAGCGCCCAGTGGAACACTGACCCATTGCAGGTCTACACCGTCCGCACCGAGTTTCCTCTATCCACCAAGGTGGATCTTCCCAGTGCAAACCTGCTCGCTCTTTCTGCCAGCGGAGACATGGAACTTGCTGTCGAGCCGGTCAATGGAGTGTATTTTTTGAGCGGCACCATGGCAGAGGCGCAGATGGCGGGTGGTACGCCGCGCTCCCAGGAGAAAGACGTGATTGCGGCGGACTATGCCCCGGATGGCAAGACCCTGGCGCTGGTTCGTCTAGCCGACCGCAAAGTCCAACTGGAATATCCGGCGGGAAAAGCAATTTATGCTACCACCGGTTACCTTGATTATGTCCGCGTCTCTCCCTCCGGCAAGGAAGTCGCATTCGTGGAACATCCCGTATCCGGCGATGACCGGGGCTGGGTGTCCGTCTTCGATGCCGCCGGCAACCGCAAACAGCTGACCAGGGAATACGCCACCTTGCAAGGGCTGGTGTGGTCGCGAAACGGCTCGGAGATATGGTTCACCGCTTCCGATTCGACCGATCGGCAGATCTATGGAGTAAGCCTGGCGGGAAAGCAGCGGGGAATCCTCACCACTCCACTAGGCACGCGCATCCTCGACATTGCAGCCGACGGTCGCGTGCTTCTTGCCAGCGAGCAGCACCGCGCGGACATCACCGGAATCGACCCCGCGACCGGGAAAGAACGCCGTGGGCTGGAATGGTTCGATGGTTCCATGGTGGGAGATATTTTGCCCGACGGCAAAGCCTTCGCGTTCCTCGAATGGGGAGGACCCGCCGGGCCGTTGTACCTGACGGTCTACCGAAAACTGGATGGTTCCGCGCCCGTGGCGCTGGGACCCGGCGCGGTGCCGAGATTCTCGCCGGACGGAACCATGGTCGCGACGAGAATCGTGACCCGGCCCCCGGAAGTCGGCCTGAACCCGATTGGAACCGGCGAAAGCCGGCGGTTGCCGGTTGGAGACATCACCAGTCTGGGTAATGTCTCTTGGTTTCCGGATAGCAAGCACCTGCTGCTTACTGGAGCGACCGAACAACAACCGATGCGATCATTCGAAATGGATATTGAGGGAGGAAAGCCGCAGCCCTTGGGTCCTCCCGATTTCATCGGCAGTGCCGTCGCCGAAGACGGAAAGCGAATCGCAGGACGGAATGCTTCTACGCAAGCTGTGGTATTTGATCGTGAGACACAGAAGCTGCAATTGATCCCCGGCGTTGAGCCCCAGGATCAACTTCAAAAATGGACGGCAGACGGCAACGGCCTGATCGTGGTGTCGGCGACACCCTGGGACGCCCGGGTTTACCGAGTGGAACTTGCAACCGGAAAGCGCACCCTGCTTCAAACCGTGGAACCTGCCGAGAAAGCCGGTTCAACCCAAAACGTCAGGCTGGCCTACGCCGAGGACAGCAAAACCTATGTCTACAGTACCGTTCGGATCCTTGGCACCTTGTACGTAGTCGAAGGATTGGAGTAAAGCAGTGCCCAGTATTGCAATCAGTTACTCAACCGCGTAGTCTCTTCCCAATCTCCCGCACCAACTTCGCATCCGTCACGTCGTACTGATCCTCCGGCGGATGCAGTGCTCCTCCAAACGTTACCTCTGGACGAGCGTGCGTCGACGAATCTCTCACCGCGCCCCACGCAGTCATGTGTAGCTGCCGGCAACCAGTTTTATCGATGATCTCGTGCATATTGAATGGGCGAAGCCCACCCCCTCCAGGAAGGATCTCGATTCGTTTGCCCGCGCGCTCGATCAGCTTAGCGATCAGTTCCGCTCCCTCCGGCACCGTGTCTTTCTGTCCGCTGGTCAAGACTCGCGCGATCCCGAGGTCCACCAATTGTTCCAGAGCTTCGAAAGGATCAGGCGTCACATCGAACGCCCGATGAAAAACCGCCTGCCGCTTGCCAATCAGCTGCCGTATTCGTTTCGTCCGCTTCTCATCAATCTTCCCGTCATCCCGCAAGATCCCGAACACCACGCCATCCGCCCCGCTGTCGATCGCCGCTTCCGCATCGCGCTCCATCGTGGCCATCTCAGCCTCGGTGTAGCAGAATCCACCGCCCCGCGGACGCACCATCGCCATCACCGGTATCTTGAGCCGCCTCTTCGCTTCCTGAATCGTCCCAATCGACGGCGTCAACCCACCCAAAAACAGCGCCGAGCACAACTCCACCCGGTCCGCCCCACCCTTTTCGGCCTGGATCGCATCATCGATCGACCCACAACAAATCTCCAACAGAATATTCTTCATGAATCACCGGCTTTTCTTAGCGATCTTCGCGAGACACTTTGTGCCCTTTTGCAAAAGCTCTTGACCGCAAAGTATGCCAAATGCATTTCCTTCGCCACGCAACACGCTATCATGTCAGCCAACCATCATGCGCGCGCTTTCAGTCATCTTTCTCTCTGCTTCTCTCTTCGCTCAAACTCCAGCCATCCAGAACTCCCATACCACCGAAAACCTCCGCGGCCTCAGCGCGCCCGCGCCTAACATCGCCTGGGCAAGCGGCACTCACGGCACCTATCTCCGCACCACTGACGGCGGCAGCAGTTGGCAGGTAACCCAGGTCCCCGGTGCCGAAGCCCTCGACTTCCGCGACGTTGAAGCCTTCAGCGCAGACCTCGCCTACCTGCTCGCAGCCGGTCCCGGAGAGCAATCGCGCATTTACAAAACCACCGATGCTGGCAAAACTTGGTCCCTGCAATTCACCAATAAAGACCTCAAGGGCTTTTTCGACTGCATGGCTTTCTGGAATCCCAAGCACGGCATCGCCGTCGGCGATCCCGTAAACAATAAGTTTGAACTGATCTTGACCGAAGACGGTGGCAAGAATTGGAAACCGATCACGCCCGAAAACCTCCCACCAGCCATTGCAGGAGAAGGTGCCTTTGCCGCCAGCGGAACCTGCATTGCAGTTCAGGGAAGGAAGAATGTCTGGTTCGCTACCGGAGGAAAAGCCGCCCGCGTATTTCGCTCCGGCGACGCCGGCAAGCACTGGACCGTCGCCGAGACTCCCATCGTCCACGGAGCCGACTCCGCCGGCATCTTCTCTATCGCCTTCCGCGATTCGAAGCATGGCGTGATCGCTGGCGGCGACTACCAGCATCCCGAAAAAGACGGCCCCAACCTTGCCTTCACTAACGACGGCGGTCGTACCTGGTCCCTCGCGCCCATTTCGCCGCAGTGGTATTTTTCTGTTGCCGCTTTCACCACAAACCACGACGGGGGAGCCGCAGTCTTTGCCCTCGGTACCGCTCATGCTGCCTGCGCCGACCTCAACGCGTCGAAGTGGCAGAAAATCTGGGATCTCAACCTCAATGCCGCCAGCGTTAGCCCATCAGGAGAAATCTTCGCCGTTGGTCCCAAGGGGTTGATCGTCCGGCTTGCTCCAACTCAGTGAGCGCTCGCTAGTACTTCGCCGCAAACCCGGTGTTGTTCTGGCCGCCGTTCGGTCGATAGGAACCGACGATCACGTGATGGTCGTTGATCCCGTAGCCCCAGGTTCTGTCACCCTTTGGCTCTTCGAAGTTGTAAAACTTACCTGCATGCAGCAACGCGCCATAGTAATTGTCGCTCGAATCCTCCCAGGAAAACACAATGTCATTGTCATTGCTGATCGCACCCGCTGACGAGCTTTCCGCGCCAGGGACATTGATAGTAGTGAAGGTCGTGCCGTTATAAACGGAGGATTCCGCGTTCCCTTCTGAGTCAATCCACACCTCGGTCAGAATGCCCGCGTTATTAATTCCGCCGCCTAGCGTAAACGCGGCTCCTGGTACATCGATCGTCGTGTATGCACCGTTGCTAAAAAGAAATCCGTGGCCGCCGCCGTTCGCGTCGCTGAAGTTGCCGTTGATCTCTCCGCTGTCGTTGATCCCAAGTGCCTGCGATCCCACCGCGCCGGCGGGGCCAATGTCGGTGAAGGTTCCGTTCTGGTAGAGGAACGCCTGCGCACTGAAGTTCGAAGTCGCGTAATAGCCCACGATGGCCCCCAGATTGTTTATCCCGAAGCAATAGGTGTTTGAACCATTCGGGTCGTCAAGGGTTGTGACTTTCCCGCCGCTGGCCGTGAAACCATGGCGCACTCCGTGGCTGTCCACGTAGGATCCGACTCCCACCATGGAATTATTCACTCCAAAAATATCCGTCTCGATTGCTCCCGGAATGCTTTCAGTGCGGAACTTGAAAGATGACGCCGGCCCTGCAGCCATCGCGACCACCGAAAGCAGCCCAACTAACAGAAACAACCGTCCGATGTCTGAGCACCAGTTTTTCATGAGTTCTCTCCAATGAAAGATTCTTTCCCGACGCCCCACGCCAAAACTGGCTTCGATAGCGGATTCGTAGGCATTGGGAAAGTGAAGCGCAGGAACTATATAGCAAACTGGGGTGGTGTCAAGAGCTGCCCAGCGTTTCTCCCACTTCACCATTCAGAATCTCCGATTTCGTGTGAGTGGAAGGAGTTGGATGTCAGCTAATGTCCCACTGATAGCTTCTATGATTCGTGACGTTCATGGTTCACGTGGGACTGGGAGCCTGGGACTGACAAAAGCTGGGTGTACGTCCGGGAGGAATTTTCTCCCACTTCACACACGGAATTGCTGCTTATGCGTAAATACGTAGAATTCTAGAGCGCTCATCTCCCACTGAGTAACTCGCGTGATTCCTACCTCTTGTGGTTCTCTGGGAACAAAACCTTTCGTTGGCACGGCCACGCTAACATCGTGCTTCGCCTATCGTCTATACTCGGTCTCCCAGATCAGCGACATCCGACACATCTCGACGGAGGATTCCGTGAACTCGAAGTCATCCAGAAGCGCCGTATTGATTTGCGTCATCGTTATTTCCCTGATCAGCTCGGCTTCGCCTCTCCTCAAGCCCGAGAGCACTGATTCCCAGCTCGCCGCCCGCATCAAACGCGTCGAGAACGGCATCCCGCCCATCGCACTTGGACCGAACGAGCAACCGCTCCAGCTCAACCTGACAGAGTTGATGAAAATCTACAAAGTCCCCGGCTTGAGCGTGGCAGTGATCGACAACTTCAAGATCGCTTGGGCCAAGGCTTACGGTGTTACCGAGGCAGGCGCGACTACGCCGGTCACTATCCATACTCTTTTTCAGGCGGGCTCGATCAGTAAGCCCGTGGCTGCAACCGGGGCACTGTATCTGGTCGAGCACGGAAAGCTGTCACTCGACGAGAACGTGAATGACAAACTAAAGACCTGGCAAGTGCCCGACAATGAATTCACCAAAGACCAGAAAGTCACGCTACGGCGCCTGCTGAGTCACAGCGCCGGGCTCACGGTGCACGGTTTCCCCGGCTACGAGGTGGGCACTCCGATCCCAACGCTGGTGCAGATATTTAACGGCGAGAAACCGGCCAACACCGCGCCCATCCGTGTCGACTTCGTTCCCGGCACCAAGTTCCGCTACTCCGGCGGCGGCATCACCATCGAGCAGCAGCTCATCATCGATGTGACTGGCGAGCCGTTCCCACAATTCATGCGTGAAACCGTCTTCGACAAGATCGGCATGAGTGACAGCACTTATGAACAACCGCTTCCGCCCGCTCGCGCGGCAATGGCGGCCACAGCGTCGCACGCCGACGGCATGGTTGTACCCGGCAAGTGGCATATCTATCCGGAAATGGCGGCGGCTGGCTTGTGGACCACGCCTAGCGATCTGGCGAAATTTGGCATTGAGACCGCACTTTCGAAGCAGGACAAGGCCAACCATGTGCTTTCCGAGGCCATGACGCGTGAGAGGCTTAAGCCACAGATTGAGAACGTTGGTTTGGGATTCTTTCTCGGAGATGGCGGCAATCCGGCAGAGTTCGGCCATGACGGCGATGACGAAGGCTTTCAGGCGCGCCTGATCATGTTTGCGGACTCCGGCAAGGGCGTGGCCATCATGTCCAATTCGGACGCTGGCCTGACGATGGCCAACTTTGTGCAGGAAAGTATTGCCAAAGAATATGGCTGGCATTACGCCATGCAACGGAGTCCTGTCGACGTTCTGTGGCTGGTGGCCAATGCCCGCGGCACAGCGGCCGCAATCCAGAAGTATGAGGATCTCAAGAAGTCTTCGGCGAAAGGGCTGGATGAAAACACCCTGCTCCAGGTCGCCTACCAGATTTTGTTCGCGGGGAAAACTGACGACGCCATTCCGGTCTTCAAGCTACAAGTGCGGGACTATCCAAAATACTGGAATTCCTACGACAGTATCGGCGAGGCTTATATGAAGGCTGGACAAAAAGACCTGGCGATCGCGAACTATGAAAAGTCGATTGAGCTAAAACCCGACAATCAGAACGGGATCGATATGCTGAAGAAGTTAAGGCAGCAGCAATAAGGGCCAGAACGCAGCCACGGATTCTCACGGATAAAACCTTTTCCCCGATCCGTGGACTTTGTGAATCCGTGGCTGTTGGCTTACTGCAATGGCTCTGACGTGTGGTCGTGCACGATCAGCCATTTGCCGTCTTCTTTTTGCCAGACGACGGTCCAGCGGAAGGCTCCCATATCGTGCTTGCCGGATTTGTGCACCATGTCGTAGTTCACCGTGGCTGTGCCCCAGGCGATCTGGCCCGCGTTATGCACCTGGGCGTCGTCGTTTACCGTGCAGGTGGCTGATTTGAAATCGGCCAGCACTCCGACCACGCCTTTTTTGTAATCTTCCCAACTGGTGTACTTCAGCGGAGCAATGTCATAGAAGGTGTGCGGACCGGCGGCGTAGAACTGATCCACGTTGGCAGGGTCGAGCGTGCACCAGCCCGCCCAGATCTTCTGCATGAGAGCCTTGTCGGGGACGGGACCGGACGACATCTTGGCCGAAGTTTTCTGGGCGAAGGTGGAAACAGCGAGAGCGAGAATACAGAGAGACAGCGTAAGACTGCGTTTGATCATGGAAAGCGCCTCCAAGCGGCGAGAATTCTCGCATAGGGAGGGGGAAAGTGCAAAACGGGGCGCTTCCGTTTGACCCTTGCCTACGCAACAGGCTAGAATAGTTGAGTTTGCCTGTACTTGCGGCTCCGTTCTGGGGCCGGCCGCAACGTTCGCGAGAAGCGCCGACGCGGAAGCAGCAAGCAAGGAAATCCAGCAGATTCCACGCCTTGCACCAGGTGCGAGGACACGTTTTTGACGGAGGCATAAGTATGTACGCGGTCATCCGCGCCGGTGGGAAACAGTACCGGGTGGCGCCCGGCGACGTAATTCGAGTGGAGAGCCAGGGCACCGGCACCGACGGCAAAATTGAATTCAGCGACGTGCTGGCGGTCTCAGCCGAGGCGGGCCAGATCGGCGTTCCCAAGTCTGGCGCGCAGGTGACCGGCGAAATCGTGGAGCAGGGCCGCGAGAAAAAAATCCTGGTCTTCCACTACAAACGCAAGAAACAATACAAGAAGCTGCGCGGACATCGGCAGAACTACACCGCAGTGCGGATTGTGGAGATCGCATTCGACGGGCAGAAGTTCAAGGCTCCCGAGTTGGAGAAAAAGGCGCCGAAGGTGAAGAAGGCGGCTCCGGCTGAGACGGCCGAAGTGAAGACGGGAAGAACACCGGCGGCGCACAAGAAGGCTGCGGCGAAGAAACCGGTGCACAAGCCAGCGCATAAAAAGGCAGCGGCAAAGAAAAAGAAGTAAAGCAGCGAGGGCAAGGTGCCCTCGCGACAGCCGGCAGGTCGCCGGGCGCTACAAGTGAGAGATCGAGGAACTTATGGCACATAAAAAAGGGCAGGGCACATCACGCAATGGCCGCGACTCGAATTCGCAGCGGCTGGGGTTTAAAGCTTTCGGCGGGCAGTTGGTTCCGGGCGGAACCATCATCGTCCGTCAGCGAGGCACGAGGGTGAAGCCAGGCCTGAATGTAGGCCGCGGCAAGGATGACACCTTGTTTGCCAAGATCACTGGGCGTATCAAGTTTATGGACCGGGGACAGATGGGCAAGTTTGTAATGGTTGAGCCGGTGGAAGCGAAGTAAACACGGGCGAGGGCGCCCGCGCCACACCAGCCTCGCGATGCGAGGCTTTTGCTTTTTTTGGTTCTCTGTGAACCTCTGTGTCCCCTGTGGTTATGGTTTTAAAGTCTTTACCACAGAGAGCACAGGGGTTCACAGAGGCTAGCAGACCAAATGTTTATCGATGAAGCCACAATTCGGGTAAAAGCTGGCGACGGCGGCAATGGCTGCATGGCGTTCCGGCGGGAGAAGTTTGTTCCGCGCGGAGGGCCTTCGGGCGGCGATGGTGGCAACGGTGGTGACGTCATCATGGAATCGAGCGAGCGGCACAATACGCTCGTACATTTTCGCTTCAATCCCGAATACAAAGCGCAGCGTGGGCGGCATGGGGAGGGTTCCAACAAAAGCGGGCGGCAGGGCGAAGACGTGCTGCTGAAGGTTCCAGTGGGCACGATTGTGTACGACGCCGACACCGGCGACAAAGTGCACGACTTCTCGCATGCGGATGAGCGGGTGATCATTGCGCGCGGCGGACGTGGTGGCCGCGGCAATGCGCGCTTTGCGACCTCCACTCACCAGGCGCCCCGCGAGCACGAGGATGGACGGCCCGGCGAAGAGCGCACGTTTCGGCTGGAGCTGAAATTGCTGGCAGATGTCGGCCTGGTGGGATTTCCCAACGTAGGCAAGTCGACGTTGATCTCGCGGATTTCAGCGGCGCGGCCAAAGATCGCCGACTATCCTTTCACTACGCTACAGCCGAACTTGGGCGTCGTGGCTGTGGGCGACATCGCTGGAGAGCGCAGCTTCGTGGTGGCGGACATTCCTGGACTGATCGAGGGCGCACACACTGGAGCGGGGCTCGGCACGCAGTTTCTCAGGCACATTGAGCGCACACGACTGCTGGTTCATTTAGTGGATGTCTCCGACGCCAGTGGACGCCCCGATCCGGTGAAGGATGTGGAAGTGATCCAGGGTGAGCTGAAGAGCTTCGGGGCCAAGTTAGAAGAGAAGCCGATGTTGATGGTGGCGTCGAAGATCGACGTTGCCAACAAAGACAAGCTGGCCAAGCTGAAAGCATATTGCAAGAAGAAGAAGCTAGAACTGTTCCCGGTTTCGGCGGTTACGGGAAAAGGCATTGAGGTACTGAAGTTTGCTATGGCCGACAAGGTGGACGAAGCGCGCAACAGCCTTGCAGTCTCCGCCGACGAAGCTCGCGGCGATCTCTAGTTTAATGGGCCATTTTGAGGTAAATGCTCACCCAATACGCTGCCCGTGGCGGCGCTGAGAATTTTCCCTTGAGCAGCGCTTCGCGAGTGCATACTCCGAGTTTGGTCGACGGGTATAGCAGCACTCCTTTCACTGACCCGTCTTGATCGAGTTTCATCAGGATCCAGAAACTCGCGGAATCCCCTGACGTCTGCTTGCACTGGTGCACCGTGCCCATGTACTTCTGCGGAAATTCCGTGCCCAGTTGCTCGTCGTAGGCTTTGCCCTGAGGTGTACGAAGATTGGCTTCTACCGCCGCCTGAGCATCGGAGAGGCTGGTGGGCCTTTCGTCGGCAGCTAGCGAGATTGGCATCAAAGAGAAGAGTAGGACAACGATCCAAGCGTGCATCATTCGCATGGCTCGAATTTTACACAATCCCCATGTGGCAGCTACGCCTGCGGCATCTGCGGGCCGTGATGGAAGTGATACTGCAGAATCTTTGCAGCAAGTGCCGGACTCATTGCGGGAGTTTCCCCGGCGACCGAACGCACCACCTCGCCTCGGCATACCACCTCGGCGGACGCCAGTCCGGCGATCTCAGCCGGCAATACCAGGTAAATCTCCACCTGGACGCTGGGTGATATCGGCTCCTCTCCTCGAAACAGCATTCCTGAACGGCTGATATTTTCCGTGGTTCCTGCGCGCCAATCGGGCTCTCCCAGCGGCCGATACTTCAAGGGCAAATGAAGGTTGAAACGCTGAGCGCGGAACGGAGACAACCGTTCGCCGGCGGCGGACTTCTGACTCGAACGAGCGGACATAGCATCCTCCGAAATTAAGGTATCCAATACTTCACGTACTTTTGCTTTGAGCGCAGGGAGCGTAAAGGGTTTCTGCAACAAGTTGACGTTGACGTCGAGAGTGCCATTGTGTCCGATGACATTCTCGGTGTAGCCCGACATGTAAAGCACTCGAGTCTCCGGACGCGCCGAGGTAATGGCTTGGGCCAGTTGGCGGCCATTCATCCCGGGCATGACGACATCGGTGAACAACAGGTGAATCGGACCGGCGTGAGAATTTGAAATCTGAACCGCGGTGGCAGGGTCGGCGGCTTCGAGAACGGTATATCCCTGGCCCTGCAAATAGTGGCGGGTGAGCTGGCGTACGTTGGTCTCGTCTTCGACTAGCAGGATGGTTTCGTGACCCGGAAAGACCTCAACCATTGGGGCGGACGGTTGCGGAGTGAATTCTCCAGCCGCTGTCACCCGTGGCAGATAAACTTTGAACGAAGTACCGCGCCGAGGTTCGCTGTACACCCAGATGTAGCCGCCGCTCTGTTTGACGATGCCGTAAACGGTGGAGAGACCGAGACCGGTGCCTTTGATTCCCTTGGTGGTAAAGAAGGGCTCGAAGATATGGCTCTGGGTTTCGGCGTCCATGCCCATGCCGGTATCGGTGATGGCCAGCATTACGTACTGTCCCGGTTCCGCTGGAGCGTGCAAGCGGGCATAACTTTCGTCGAGTGAAACATTGGTGGTCTCGATGGTGAGTTTGCCGCCCTGCGGCATGGCATCGCGGGCGTTGACCGCAAGATTCATGATGACTTGTTCGATCTGGCTGGGATCGGCGCGCACCGCACCCAACTCCGTCCCCGGAATCATCACCAGCTCGATGTCTTCTCCAATCAGCCGGGTAAGCAATTTAAGGTTTTCCGTGACCACGGCATTCAAATCGAGAACTTTGGGCGCGAGCATTTGCTTGCGGCTAAAGGCGAGGAGCTGCCGGGTGAGGGCGGTGGCCCGGTTGGCGGCGCGGGCAATTTCCTGAGCCGGCCCGCGTACTGTGGGTTCGGATCCAATGCGATCCAATAGAAACTCGGCGTAGCCGGAGATGACCATCAGCAGATTGTTGAAGTCGTGGGCAATGCCTCCGGCGAGGCGGCCGACGGCTTCCATCTTTTGAGCCTGCCGGAGCTGCTGCTCCAGCGTGCGATGTTCGCTGACATCCTCAGCGAAGAGCTCAAAAAAGACAGCATTATCTTCGTCGCGAATGGTGCGTCCGGAAAGACGTACGGTTACCGTACCACGGTTCTTGCGGATCCAATCCGAAGACAACCCATGGAATTGACGCTCGGCGCGAAAGTGATCGGCGATGGTGAACCACTGTTGAGGATCGGCATGCAGCGTCACCAGGTTGTGCCCCACCAACTCTGCCTCTGAAGCATAGCCAAGGAGACTGACCAGGGCAGGGTTGGCGCTAAGCAGCACCCCATCGGCGTCACAACGGCAAATACCATAAGGGGCGTTGGTTACTAACGAACGGAAGTTGACCTCGGAGCGGCGCAGGCCTTCCTGGGCCGAACGCAGTGCGGCGTTGAAGGAGCAAATCAGCACCGCCACGAAAACAAACAATATGAGATGTATGATGGCGTTGCGATATTCGGATGGCGATCGTCCTGCAGCCAGTGAGAAGTAGGCGCTTACGGTGAGGGCGAATGAGGTCGCGACCAGGCCGGGTTTCCAGCCGCCATACCAGGCGCTGACCATGATGGCGACCGCGAATACTACCAAGCGGCTTTCCACCACGTCGGAAAGCATCCAGGCCGGTATTAGAGCAAGGGTAATGCTGAGGATGGCTACGCCGTACCGGAGGATGGGCGCCCGAGCCGGGGGGATGTAGCGCGCGCGTAGAAGGGGGAGCTTCAATCGCATGCAGTCCAAATCTAGTTCCACAATGGGAACTGTGCGAGTTACGGGAGTACATGGTTTTGACGTTGTGACGCTAAAGAGATGTTGGCCAGGAGGACATGGTTAGCATATATGAACATCGGCCTTTTCAGCGGAACATTTGACCCCATTCATCGTGGCCACCTGGCTCTGGCGCAAGCGGCGCAGGAACGTTTTTCCCTGGGACGCATCTATTTTGTTCCGACGGGGAATCCGCCGCACAAAAAGCAGCCACTGGCGGCGTTTGCTGATCGCTATGCCATGGTGGTGCTGGCGACCATGGCGGAGAAAACGTTTGTGCCCTCGCTTCTCGAGGCACCGGGAACGTCCACAGCGGTGGTGAGCGGAAAGAAGGGTGCAGCGACGCCGGAGGTGAATTACAGCATCGACACAGTCCAGCGGTTGAAGCAGATGTTAAAGAAGGCCGACCGGCTGTTTTTCCTGATCGGTATTGACGCGTTTAACGATATTGCCAAATGGCACCAGCCGGAAGCCCTGTTTCGAGAGTGTCCATTCATAGTTGCCAGCCGTCCCGGATATTCCTTGGCCGATGTAGCTAATGCCCTGCCGGAGCGACTGCGCCCGAAAGCAGCGGTGACCAAGCCGTTCGCCAAGCAGCCTGCAAAAGGAGATCTGGTGCTGCCAGGGGTGACGTTACATTTGCTGGATGGGGTGCAGCAAAATGTCTCAGCCACAGCGATCCGCGAGGCGGTTAGCGGCAAGCGTTCGCTGGCAAAGTTTGTGGATCCGGCGGTGGATGAGTACATCAGGAAGATGGGGTTATATCAGTCCCGCGGGTAGTAGATCCTTGGCGGGCGCGGTATCGGCTAGAATGGAAGTACGGACGTCCAAACACCGATCCGCCTATGACCGCATGAAGAAAAACGACCTGAAACGCCAAGTAGCCGAAGCCATTACCGCCTGCCAGGACAAGAAGGCGGACGAAATCACAATTCTAGAACTGGAAAAGGGATCGGGAGCCTTCACCGACTATTTCCTGGTGTGTAACGGCAGCAATCCACGCCAAGTGCAGGCGATTGCCGACGAAGTGGAACTCCGGCTAAAGAAAGCGGGAATGTACCCCAACAATATTGAAGGCTACAAGCAGGCGGAATGGGTGCTGATCGATTACTTCGATTTCGTGGTGCATGTGTTCTCGGAGAAAGCGCGCCGGTTCTATGACCTGGAGCGGCTGTGGAAGTCGGCAAAGAAGTTGGAGCCGGCGGAGTTGATGGGGCGTGCAAAAAGCAAACGGGCGCCGGCGCGGAACTTGGCTCGCAAGGGAGCCTAGATTAAAGCGGTTTAGATCTTTCTATGAATGCCTCTAGTAAACCGGACTGGGGTTCTTCTTATCGGCTGATCGCCGCCGATAAATGGAAGGCCAAGTCGGCCGCCATGGGGCGGGACGTCACGCAAGCGCTGGTGGACTATGCGCAGCCCAGCCCGGGCATGAAGATCTTGGACCTGGCCAGCGGCACGGGTGAGCCTGCGATCAGCCTGGCTTCGCGGGTTGAGCCGGGCGGACAGGTCATGGCTTTAGATCTCAGCGCGGAGCTTCTGGAGATTGCCGCTGAGCGTGCGCGCGAGCGAAAGCTGACGAATCTTACAATCAAGCAAGCAGACGCACACCAACTTCCTTTTCCTGACAATAGCTTTGATCTGGTAACTTCGCGATTCGGAGTGATGTTCTTTGAAACGAAGGCACTGCAAGAGGCGCTTCGCGTGCTGAGAACGGGGTCCCGCGCATGTTTCTTGGCCTGGGGACCGTTCGAACAGCCCTTTTGGTTGAGCATGATGGGTGTGGCGCATAAATATGCGGGTGGGGAGCGGACGCCGCCAGGGCAATATCCTTGCCGCTACGGACAGCCGGGGAGCCTTTCGGCCGCGCTTCGCGAAGCGGGGTTTCAGCAGGTTGAAGAAGCCACGAAGACATTGCCCTGGACCTGGCCCGGTCCGGCGGAGGAAGTTTGGGAACAGGCGCAGGTAATGTCGACGCCCTTCTTGCCCATGATCAAGCGGGTTCCAGCGGAGAAATGGGAGCAAATGAACCGCGAGGTGCTTGAGGCGTTGGGGCGATATGCTGACGGCGGAAGCATAAAGTTTGGCGCGACGGTTGTGCTGGCTTCGGGGACTAAAACCTAAACCACAGAGGAACACAGGGGAAACCAAAAATCACTTTGTGTTCCTCTGCGCTCTCTGTGGTTAAATCCTTCTCGTGAAACTCAAGATTGCATGGATCGGCAAGACCAAGGCGACCGCGATCCAGTCATTGACCGATGAATACCTGAAACGGCTAAAGCACTACGCTGAAGTCGAAGGCGTCGGTTTAAAAGACGAAGCCAGTCTGTTGAAGCTGTGCAAACCGGGAGCGCGTCCCGTCAGGCATTCGCTGGTGCTGCTTGATAGCCTTGGCAAGCAGCTTTCCTCCGAAGAGTTCGCCAGATGGCTCCGGGAATACCAAGACCGCAATTCATCGCCACTGATGTTCGCCATCGGCGCGGCGGATGGTTTCAGCGACGAAACCCGGCGGTCTGCGACTCTGATGCTATCACTGGGCAAAATGACCCTGGCACATGAGTTGGCGCGGGTAGTCTTGCTAGAACAGCTGTATCGGGCATTCACCATCCTGAAGGGACATCCCTACCATCTGGGGCACTAAAGGCTCCGCGAACAGGTACAATCGAGATTCACCTACAATGACAGACGTTCGCCGTGGTTTGATCATCGTCAATACCGGTCCTGGCAAGGGCAAGACCACGGCGGCTATGGGCACTGCGTTAAGAGCGGTAGGCCAGGGAATGCGGGTGCTGATGCTCCAGTTCCTGAAAGGCTCGTGGCATTACGGCGAACTGGACGCGGTACAGGCCTTCGGCGACAAGTTCATTATGAAGCAACTGGGCCGCGGCTTTGTAAAGGTTGGCACGGAAAAGCCAGATCCGGAAGACATTCGCATGGTTGAGGAAGCCTGGGCTGAGAGCCAGCAGGCGATTCAGTCGGGAACCTGGGATTTGGTCATACTCGATGAGATCAATTACGCCATCAGCTACGGCATGCTCGATCCGGCCAAGGTGGTCGAAAGCCTCAAGAAAAAGCCGGAAATGGTGCATGTGATCTTGACGGGGCGGAACGCCCATCCGACAATTGTCGAACTGGCGGACACCGTGACCGAAATGCGCCAAGTAAAGCACGCCTACGAGAAGGGCGTGATGGCGCAGAGGGGAATTGAGTACTGAAATGGAGTAATTTGGGGATTGAGTAATCGGGTAATTGAAATCCGAGGCGCAAAATTACCCAATTACGAAATTGCTCAATTAACAAAATTATCTATGGCCTGGTTCAAACGAGAAGCCGGTGAGCTGGACACCTCGGGCGAGAAGAAAGTTCGCACCGAGGGGCTGTGGGTGAAGTGTGAGGGCTGCCGGCAGATCATCTGGAAAAAGGACCTGGAAGACAACCTCCAGGTTTGTCCCAAGTGTGACAAGCACTTCCGCATCGACGCTCGCACCCGGCTGGCGCTGCTCCTGGATGGCGATCAGTACGACACCTTTGCCGACAACCTGAGTTCAACCGATCCTTTGCAATTCTCCGACTTGAAGTCCTACTCCGCGCGCCTGGAAGTAGCGCAAACGGAAACCGGGCTGACGGACGCCGTCATCAATGCTCGCGGCAAGCTGAACGGAAAGCCCGTGATCGTCAGCTCCATGGAATATGCCTTTATCGGCGGCAGTATGGGGGCGGTGGTAGGCGAGGTGATCACGCGGGCCGTCGAAGAGGCGCAGAAGACCAGAACGCCGCTCATCATTGTTTCGGCTTCCGGCGGGGCGCGCATGATGGAAGGCGTGGTCAGCCTGATGCAGTTGGCAAAGATTTCCGCGGCTTTGGCCCGGTTGGATGAGGCGCGGGTGCCGTATATCTCGGTGCTGACTGATCCCACAACCGGCGGCGTGACCGCGTCGTTCGCAATGTTGGGTGATCTCAACGTTGCCGAACCAGGGGCACTCATCGGGTTCGCTGGTCCACGCGTGATTGAACAAACTATCCGGCAAAAGCTGCCAGCGGGTTTCCAGCGCAGCGAATTTCTGCTGGAGCACGGCATGCTCGACGCCGTAGTGTCGCGCAAAGATCTGAAGGCGTACATCGGGCGCGCCCTCGACTTTATGGCGGCGTAGCTATATCAGCTCTCAGCCGTCAGCTTTCAGCCAATCCTAGTTCTACCCCGTTCGGCGGCCGTGATCCCCTTCCGATTCAACCTTCTGGGAAGTCCAAGGCAGATACCTGAAACTGATAAGCTGAAAGCTGTTCCATGTCTTATGAAACCGCAGTTGCGCGCATGTATGCGTTGGGCCACGAACTAGCCCAGACTCCCTCCCATAAGTTCGACTTGGCGCATATGCGCGCGCTGCTGGGAGCACTGAACCACCCAGAGCAGCGATTCCCCAGCGTGCTGATTGCAGGCACGAACGGCAAGGGATCAACGGCGGCCACGCTGGCTTCAATCCTGCGGGCATCGGGATTGCGCACCGGGCTGTACACCTCGCCCCACCTGGTTCGCATCAACGAGCGGATTCGGATCGACGGCAACGAAATTCACGACGACGAGTTTGCCTTGATCCACGACTTAGTGGATCGCACTGGGGAAGGCCTGGTCGAAGAGTGCGATTTGCCCTGGCATCCCAGCTTCTTCGAGATGCTGACCGGCATTGCCTTCGAGTATTTTGCGCAGAACAAAGTGGACATCGGAGTGTTGGAAGTAGGCATGGGCGGACGCTTGGACGCCACTAACGTGGTGGAGCCAAGAGTCAGTGTGATTACCGACATTTCGCTCGATCACCAGCAGTTTCTGGGGAACACAGTGGCGGAGATTGCGCGCGAAAAGGTGGGCATTATCCGGCGGGGCGGTGTGGTGGTGACGCTGCCACAGCAGCCGCAAGCCAACGATGTAATTGGCAACACCATCTTGGATTTGGAGGCCCAGGGAGTAAGCGCCGTGTCCTATGTGCCGCCGGTGAGCCCAGGGAGTGTGGAATATCTGGTCCCAGAGATACATAAGCTCCGCTATCCGCTACAGGTCATGGGCAAGCAGATCCTGGTAGAAACGCCGCTGATAGGGCGGCATCAGTTGAGAAATGTCGCTCTCGCTATTGCGACGGCGGTGGAACTGGCTAAACATGGCCTTGCCATCACACCGGAGTCGATCGAACGCGGAATTCGTGAGACGCATTGGCCGGGACGCTTCCACGTTGTTCCTGCCAGGGATAACGCTCCGGAATATGTTTTCGATGTGGCGCACAATCCGGCAGGGGCGTGGGCACTGCGTTCTACGCTGTCCACTTGCTACGAAGCTCGGCAGCTCACGTTTGTGTTTGGGGCGATGCGCGATAAAGCAATTACCGAGATGACTGAAATTCTTTTTCCGTTGGCAGAGCGGGTGATCGTTACCCCGGCGGACAACCCGCGATCGGCTACGGCGGAAGATATTCGGCACGCTGCAGCTCGCACTTCGACCGAGATTGAGGCAGCGCCAGATGTTGCCTCAGCCTTGGAGCGAGCCAGTGTTCTTGCGGGCACGCGCGGGGTGGTGGTTATTACAGGTTCCATATACATTGTGGGAGAAGCTATGCGGCTGCTACAGGTGAGGGTCTGAGTGGCGGAATTGAACACCTCCGTGGATAACGAAACCAACACCGACAACGGTGATCGGAGAACGCTGTCTCCCAGGGCACGGGCTACAACTGTCTCGGATGAACGAAAATACGGTTGGGCGAGCCGCCTGCGTTCGTATCTGATTTTTGATCCACTCATCTGGGCTTATACGGTCGTCCTCGGTCCTATTTCAGTTCCCGCGTCTTGGTTCGGCAACCGAGAACGCATCCTGCACAGTTTTGCGCGTTTATGGACCAAGTGCATCATGGCGACGATCGCTTCTCCCGTAAAAGTGACGGGACTCGACAAGATCGACACTTCAAAGACCTACGTCTACGCCGTGACCCATGCCTCAGCGCTCGATATTCCTGTTCTCTTCGCCAATCTTCCATTTCAATTCCGCATCGTCTTCAAAAAGGAACTGCTGTCCTATCCTCTGATCGGTGGGTATCTGAAGCGATCGGGACAGGTCTGCATCAATCAGCAGACTCCCACGCGTTCGATTGCCGATATCCGCTCTGCGGTGAAGAGCCTGAAAGCAGGCATGCCGCTGGTGATTTTCCCCGAGGGCGGCCGTACTCCGGATGGCGAGATAAAACCGTTTCTACCGGGCGCCTTCTACCTGGCAATCAAGGCGCAGGTAGATATTGTCCCTATCGCGCTGGTCGGAACTTATGAGCTGTTGCCCATGAACACCTACCACATCAAGAGCCGCCCGCTGGAAATGCGGGTGGGTGAGCCTATTTCAACTGCCAGCTATGGACCGCGCGAAATGGAACAGTTGTCGGCGAAAGTGAAGAAGGCGATGGAAGACCTATACTACTCCTAAGTGGCAGCGCACCTCTAAGCAACTACCTCCGGAGTGGCTTCAAGAAGGCTTTGCGTGTAGGAATGCCGCGGCTGCATGGTGATCTGCTGGGTTGTCCCAATCTCTACGATCTTGCCGCGATACATCACGGCAATGCGCGTCGCGAGATAGCGAACCACCGGCATGGAGTGCGAGATGAATAGGTAGGTCAAGCCGAATCCGCGCTGCAATTGGGACAGCAAATTCACGATTTGAGCGCCCACACTGACGTCGAGGGCGGAGACCGGTTCGTCCGCGACAATGAACTTGGGACGCAAGGCCAGCGCTCGAGCAATGCCGATTCTCTGCCGCTGTCCGCCGCTGAATTCGTGGGGAAAGCGACGCATGGCTGATTGGTCGAGACCGACCACTCGCAGAAGTTCCTCGACTCGTTGGCGACGCGCCGGCTTGCTCAACGATTCGTGGATGATCAGCGGCTCGACAATCACGTCCTCAACTCGCATGCGCGGATCAAGTGATCCAAAGGGGTCTTGAAAAATGATCTGCATATCGCGACGGAGGCGGCGCAAATCGGAGTGACTGGCGGCCAGGACATCGCGGCCTTCGAACGAGATGCTACCCGAAGTAGGTTCGATCAGGCGTAGAACCAGACGGCCGAGCGTGCTCTTCCCCGATCCCGATTCGCCGACCAAGCCCAAAGTTTCTCCGGACTCAATGTCGAAAGAAACGTCGTCCACTGCCCGGACTTCGCCCTTGGCGCTGCCGCCGAAAACGGATTCTCCGAGCGGGAAGACTTTCGTCAGACTACGAATTTCGAGCAGGGACATCGGCTTCCTTTATTCCATATTCTAGAATATGGAATACGCTTACCTCGCCGCAATCAACGGCACCGCCAGCAATGCCGCGAACATGCCTACGACCTTCCAGTGGGTGAAGTGCTCTTTGAGGACCAGGCGTGCGAGCAACACCGTGATCGCGGGATAAAGCGAACTGATGACGACGGCTGCGTCGAGGCGCCCAGTCTGAGTGGCACGTATGAACAAAACGCTGCCTGAGATGTCGAGAACTCCAGCCACCAAGCCCCAGCCAACCCCCTGAGGAGTGATTTGGCGATGTCGTCCCAAGACCACGATTGTTCCAGTAAGTGCAACCGCTGCCACGCGGGATACGGCGGCTAGCCAGACGGCGGAGTCGTTTCCGGCCTGCTTTATGAAAAGGTAGAAGCCAGCGAAGGCGATGCCGGCGAAAACAGCGGTACCGATTCCCTGGGGGCGGCTGCCGTCTTCCGGCCGGGAAATCAGCCAGATTCCAGCCGCCGCAAGCCCAAAGCCCACAACCTGTACGACGCGCGGAACGCCTTCGATGAATATGCCGAACACGGTGGGAATGGCCGCGCTGAGCACTGCTGCCACTGGCGCGGTAAGTCCCATTCTTCCTGACGCCAGCGCACGATAGAAAATGGCCAGACCGGCGCCGCCCGACAATCCCGCAGCCAGGGCCCACGCGACCGCAGTCCGCGACGGAAATGGAGAGTGCCCGGCGAGAGCAACTCCCAACATCAGGAGCAGTCCGGTGGCGTGAACGATGCTGGTGAATACGAATGAGTTTGAACGGCGAGAAGCATATCCACCGAGAAAATCACTTGTGCCCCAAACGAAAACCGCCCCCAGACTAAAGCCAACGGGCAGGATTGGTGAGGGCGGGGCCATGAGCGGTGAAAGTACTTGAGATTAACACGGCAAATGATGTGGTTAATCTTCGGTCTACGATGCGGACCTGGATGCCGCGGCCGTTTCGGGAACTCCGGCAGCCAGTTCTTCGAGAAGCTTGTACAACAGAGAGAGCACTTCCGCGGGAGCCGTGGCTTTCAAAACAAACTTGAGTGTCCCATCAGGGCTGAACTGCGCGCCTCGTTGCGAAGATACGAAGCGCGCCAGTTTTTCGGAATCAATGGCTGCATTCTCGCGGAACTTGACAGTCATGAGCTCTCGTTTGCGCTCGATTGCGGTTACGCCGACGCGAACCGCGAGCAATTTGAGCGACGCGTATTCCAGCAAGTTGCGCACGGCTGGCGGCGGCTCTCCATAGCGGTCCTGGAGCTCAGCCCCAACATCCGCCAATTGCGATTCGGTTTCCACCCCGGCAACGCGCTTGTACATCCGCAATCGCTGATTCTCTTCTGGAATATATTCGAAGGGAATGCGGATGTTGAGACCCAGGTTAATCTGGATGGAAGCTTCTTCGACCGTGGACTCGCCTTTCATCTCACGCACGGCGCGATCCAACATCTGGGTGTAAAGCTCGAATCCGATGGCTTCGATATGCCCGCTCTGCTCGCCGCCCAGCAGATTACCCGCGCCGCGAAGCTCGAGATCGAGAGCCGCAATCTTGAATCCGGCGCCCAAGTCGGAGAATTCTTTTAGCGCCGCCAGCCGCCGCCGGGCAATGGGGGTGAGTTCGACGTCTGCCGGAATCAACAAGTAGGCGTAAGCGCGCCGGTTGGAGCGTCCCACGCGACCGCGCAGCTGGTAGAGTTCAGACAATCCAAAGCGGTCGGCGCGGTTGATGACGATCGTATTGCAGAGTGGAATGTCGAGGCCGTTCTCAATGATGGTCGTAGCCACCAAAATGTCGGCTTCGTGATGCATGAATTTCAGCATCATTTTCTCGAGCTCACCTTCCGACATCTGGCCGTGTCCCACGATGATGCGGGCCTTCGGCACCAAGGCTTGCAGCTTGGCGGCGATCTCCCAGATGCTCTCGACACGGTTGTGGACGAAATACACCTGGCCGCCGCGGGCGAGTTCCTGCTCAAGGGACGACTGAATCAGCTTTTCGTCCCAACTCGCTACTACAGTCTGGATGGCGATGCGATCTTTGGGCGGTGTCTCAATCACGCTCATGTCGCGCAGACCGACTAGCGACATGTGCAGCGTGCGCGGAATCGGCGTGGCTGACATGGTGAGAACGTCAACTTCCTTGCGCATCTGCTTCAAGCGCTCTTTGTGGCGCACTCCGAAGCGCTGTTCTTCGTCCACCACCAGCAATCCGAGATCGGGGAACTTAATGTCCTTGGAAAGCAGGCGGTGCGTGCCGATCAGGATGTCGATCTTTCCGGCCTCAACTCTTTGCAAAATATCTTTCTGCTGCTTGGCACTTCGGAAGCGGCTGATCATCTCGATGCTGACGGGAAAAGCGGCGAAGCGTTGCTTGAAAGTTTCGAAATGTTGGAAGGCGAGCACAGTGGTCGGCGCCAGGACAGCCACCTGTTTGTTGTCATTGACCGCCTTGAAAGCAGCACGCATGGCGATTTCTGTCTTGCCATAGCCGACATCGCCACACAAGAGCCGGTCCATGGGCTGCGAAGACTCCATGTCGCGTTTGACGTCAACAATCGCCATGTCCTGATCTTCGGTTTCGCTGAACTCGAACGAGTCTTCGAACTCGCGCATGAACTGGCCGTCGGTAGAGAAGGCATAGCCTTTGGCCGCTCTGCGCTCCGCGTAGAGCTTGAGCAGTTCGTCGGCCATGTCCTTCATGGCCTTTTTCACCCGCGCTTTGGTCTTGGCCCAGGCAGCGGTGCCAAGGTGGTTTAATGCTGGCTTGGCCCCTTCAGAAGACCGATACTTCTGGATCAGATCAAGGCGCGTAAGTGGCACATACAAGCGCGCACCTTCGGCATACTCGAGCAGCATGAATTCAGCGTTGCCGTCACCCTGATTAATTTCCTTGAGACCCTGATATTGCCCAATGCCGTGCTCCACATGGACCACGTAATCTCCAACCTGGAGATCACGGAAGTCGGAGAGAAATGCAGAAGTCTTGGATTTAGACCGCTGCGGCCGGGAGATCACAGCGTCAGATTCGTCAAAAAGATCGCGGGCGCCAAAGATGGCAAGATGCGCGTCGGGAAGTACGACGCCGTCCGGTATATAGGCTTTGGCCAGAGTTGAGGTGTAGATCTCACCAGCAAAATACGCGGTCTCGTCGGCGTAGCTCTCTCCGCCGCGAGTGCGGCTGCCCAGTCGGAAAGAAACGCTGTTCTCGCTGAACAGGTCGGCCAGGCGCTCAACTTCTCCAATGTTGGGGACAGCAATGAGCACGCGGTTCTGCTCCGCTACCTGCTTCTTGGCGTCTTCCAACATCGCATTGACCGAGCCGTGGAAACGCGGCGCGGGCTGGGAGTGAAAGCTAATTGATTCGGCGCGGCCGGGCCGCGTGACTTCGAGATGCTCGACGTCGGCTCCGGGAAGACCAGAGAGTTTTTCCCACCAATTTTCCGGGGGAAGGTACAGGTCAGCAGACTGTACCAGCTTGCCGACACCACTGCGTTCGTGGGCTTCCTCGATTCGCGCCCAGACTTGGTCAAATTCGTTACGCAGGCTGTCCGGTTCGTCGGCCAGCACCGCGGCCCGGGGCATCAGGTCGAATACGGTGCGGTCGGCGCCAGCCACGGGCGCATAGAACTCCCATCCAGGAAAAACCGTGACTCCACCCGAGCGTACAGCCTGCTCCACCACTTCTTCCGCGCCGGTGATGCGCCTGCCGGAAAGGCGCGCATGAATTGCACCCAACAACTCCTCGGTGACCGGAGTCTCGGTCAGCGGGAGCAGCAAAGCCTCGTCGACGGGCGTTGACGAACGTTGAGTTGCGGGGTCGAACTTGCGGATGGACTCGACTTCATCGCCAAAGAACTCGATGCGCAGCGGCCGGTCGGCCTCGGGCGAATATACGTCAAGAATGCCCCCACGCGAGGCATACTCACCGGGCATTTCGACCACATCTGTGACGCTGTAACCGACAGTGTTGAGATGAGCAAGCAGAGGATCGATATCCAGGGTCTCGCTGCGGCGGATCACGCGCGCCAGGTCGGCATAGTATTCAGCGGATCGCAGACGAAGCGCCGCGGAAGCCACCGGTACGACCAAGATCGAGACCGCTCCAGAGGCGATCTTCCAAAGAGCCACAGCACGTTCTTCTTGAATTTCAGGGTGCGGCGACAGATTCTGAAAGGGCAGAACGTCACGCGTCGGCAGCGAGACGATGGAGTCGGGATCGTTGCCGCCGGTCAGGTCGTGGAAGGCTTGCAGTACCGGTACCATGTCTTCAGCTGTGCGATTGTCAGGGACAATCATGACGAGCGGTCGCCCGGCAGCCCGCTGCCACAGAACCAGAAACAGGGCCTTAGCGGTGGGAGTAAGTCCAGAGACACTTAGCCGCCCCGTGCCCTCTCGGAGGTGGGAGGCAACACGCGCAAAGGCGGGCAATTTTTCTACGTCCGCGAACAGATCGCGAACGAAGGGAAGAACCATCGTTCTTTGATTTTAGCAGGAGGATACAGAGGTGCCGACTTGAGGATATACTCTCGCCGACTACGACCCGGATGATCATCCCATTCCAACAAAGACGGCAGCGAATCGTGCTAGTCCTCGCGTTCGTGGCTGCGCTCATCGCAGCTTCGATGGCTGCACTCCATGTGAGTGCCCATTTCCGCGCGGCAGCGCTCCTGCTGCGAGTACAGAACCCGCAAAACCCGGGAGCGCTGGCGACTATTACAGCCGATTCCTTCGAAGAATCGGCAACGGAAGTGCCGACTCCGTCGGGTTCTATTCGCGCGCGTTTGTACGTCCCCAAGGACAAGCCTCGCGCTCCGGGCATGGTCATCGTCCATGGTGTGCATCATCCTGGTATCGACGAGCCCCGGCTGGTCGCATTTGCCCGCGCTATCTCTTCGAGCGGCATTCGTGTCTTGACGCCCGAGCTACCGTCTCTGACTGATTATCGGGTCGACCCATCTTCCATTGATCTCATTGGATACGCGGCCCATACACTCTCTGCATCGGTGGGCCGGAAAGTTGGCGTGTTAGGGATAAGCTTCGCTGGAGGTTTGGCGTTGCTTGCAGCCGCAGATCCGAGATTTGGACCTGACATCGGTTTTGTCATGTCGGTCGGAGCTCACGACGACCTTGAACGTGTTTCCAAATTCTTCGTGACGAATCGCATCCAGCGCCCTGATGGCACGACCCTAGAAATGCCCGCCCACGAGTACGGAGCGCTGGTTCTGACCTATTCGCATGTGGAAGATTTCTTCTCATCTGATGACGTGCCTGCAGCGCGCGAAGCACTCCGCTTGCTGCTGTGGGAAAGAGTCGAAGAATCACGAAAATGCGCGCAACAGCTTAGTCCCGATTCCCGTCGAAAGATGGAGATGTTATTTGGGCACCATGTGGCGGCGTTCGCCAATGAACTGGACGCGGCCATTGCTCGCCATCACGCCGAAATGTCTTCGGTTTCTCCCCACGGGCACCTGGGTTCGCTGAAAGTTCCGGTATTGCTCCTGCATGGCGTGGCCGATAATGTCATCCCACCCCCGGAACTGCAGTGGCTGATGCAGGACGTACCGGCTAACGTCTTAAGGTCCGCGCTCATCAGTCCCGCGATCAGCCACGTTGATATGAAGGGGAAGCCCACTCTCACCGACACACTCTTGCTTATCCGTTTCATGGCCCAGATTTTTGAATTGACCGATGCGGCGGAGCCGGCTTCATCGCATGCTGGAAACTGAGGATTGTTGGATCAGCCAAGGAAACTCCTTCGAGTTCGGAGGATTCGGGGCAAGGGACCCTGTCCATGGGCTAAAAAATTATCCCCTTAGCAGCGGCCTTGTCAGGCAAGTCGGTCCGCCACTGCCGTTGATGCATAGTTCTGAGCCGGGGAAGGTGCGGACATCGAATCCAGCGGCATGCATCTTGGCGTTGGTCTTGGAGTTTTCTTCCAGCGCCAGCAGTCGCTTCTTCCCCAGCGAGAGCACGTTGCAGGCCAGCGTATCGCGTTCCGAATAATCGATCTCGATAAACCTGTAGCCACGGGCCTTGAGTAGTTCCACCGTCTCTACCGCGAGCCAGGGTAAATCCACCAATGCGGTTTGCTCGTCCAGTAAGCTGATGAGCGACATTAAGTGCAAGCACGCAGCTGGCCCGGGACCGTAGGGCAGTGGCGCGGTATGCACTTCCACACTCTTGGGCGCGAGCAGCGAATGCAATTGGGCGATGCCGGCTGAATTGGTGCGGTAGCCGCTTCCGGCCAGCAGGGTACGCGAATTCAACCATACGATGTCACCTGCTTCGGTCGTTCCGGGACCACGAATCTCTCCCAGTACCGGTGTTCCCAGCTTTCGGTAAAGCTCAGCTTGGCGACGAGCTTCCGGCCCGCGATTCGCCTTGCCTGGGTTCATGATGATTACCCCGTAGTCGGTCGGAAGCGATGGATCATGCGCGTAAACGGCATCGAGCGAAAGGTCAGAAGCGGGCGGAAGCTGGACAACTTCCGCGACTTCCTGCAACTGACGACACAACTCATGATGTTGAGATTGCGCCATGCCGAAATCCGGCCGGCGAAGAAACCCCAGTTTCTGCCACTCGCTCGACTGTCCCGGCGTGTCCCAGCCGGCCGAGCGCGGGGAACACACTATCACTCGCCGCAGCGGCCCGACCATGGAATTCGCGGTGAAAGTTGCTGGCTTGGTCAAAGTTTGCAACTGTGGCTCCGTTCAGCAATCTAAATGGACATCATGGCAAAAGCAACTTGGGAAGATGCGGTGTTGGCAGAATCGAACCATTGCGTGGAGGTGGAGGACAATCAGTATTTTCCGCCCGACGCTATTCAACAGGAGTACTTCAAACTCAGCGCAACTCACACGGTGTGTCCGTGGAAGGGGACAGCCAGCTATTACGATGTGGAAGTCAATGGGAAACGGAATAAAGACGCAGCTTGGTTTTATCCCGAGCCTAAGCGTGAGGCCAAACAGATCAAGGGCTATGTTGCATTTTGGAAAGGTGTGAAGGTAGAAAAGTAGAGTCTCCTAGAATTCTACATGTGCGCGGAAACTGGGCACGGTGACCGGGCCGCGGTCCCGGTTGTATCCGGGGTTGTTGATGTGCTGCACGCCTGGGGCGACATAGATTCCCCGCCAGACGTGAGCCGTGTAATAGGCTTCCAAAATGTTTTCCCGGCCGTAGGTCAAGGCGCCGTCGCCAAGAAGGAAACCAAGTCCTCCATCCGCCAGATAGGTCTGATGGTCCTTGCAAATGCCATTGGAAACGAATGCGATTCCAGCGCGGTCCTGCTTGCGATGCCACTTCGCACCGTACACACCAAGGCCCTCGAGAAAAGTTTCGTCTACTTCGGTATAGGCGAATGATTCGGTGCGACCGTTGTCCCAACCCCAGCGCGCAAATGCCACGAAGTTCGGCGAAAGATTCTGCTCCAGGTTAATTCCAAAACCATATTTCATCGTGATATGCCAGGGATGGTTCGTGATCTCCGGAACCGGCACCAGGCCTGCCTCGAACTGGGCAACGGCCTGTTTATAAATGCCCATATTGGCGTGATTGGTGTATCCGATCAGGCGAATCACGCCGGGCTTCTTTGGAAGAACGCCGTGGTTCCAATCGAATTCGATATTTTCGGCGTGCGCTTCCCAAAACTTCCACACCAGGTCGATGCCGTTGGCAACCTTGGGCATCAAAGCCTCGGCAAACTTAAGGCTGAATTTCGGATCTTCATAATCGGCCACGGCTCCGACGGTGTAGCCGCGCGTGTCCGCGGCATAGTCGTAAGCCCCATTGTTGTCTACGGTCCAGTTGAGGAATTGCAGGTGTGTGTCCGAGCCGGCTGAGTTCTGGTCAAAAAAATCCGGCATACTGAACTTCCCAACCCGAACCTCGAGGCGGCGCTTGGGAAGCTCGGTGAATAGAGACAAAGGATTGCGCTCGTTCTCGATTTCGTCTTTACTCAGCGCGAACACTTTGTGAAACATGGCGCGGGCTACGTAGGGCGCTTTGCTCAAGAGTGGATTGCGCACGATGTCCAGATTGGTAAAACCCGCCAAACCAAACCCTTTACTTAGAGCTGCACCGCCTGTTTCCTCGATGTCGACCAGAATCTCGGTCGACCCGGTCAGGCGCACACCGGTGTAGAACGTCAACACGCGCGACGTCGCTTTCTGGTAGTTGGGACCGAGGCTGTGCGGTCCGCTGTACTTGGCAAAGAACGAAGGATTCGTCTGGAAAATGAAGTTTGCCTGTCCCGATAAACAGAAGCGGTCGTCCTTTAAGCGCGGAAACATGCTCTCAGGAGCAGCGTCGGGCGGAGGATCAGCGTCCTGGGGTGTGCTGCTGGACTGTGTGGTCGCGGAAGCATCTGGGGCTCGCGTCTGGGCGGTTGCATGCCGGACCGGAGCGAACATACATAGCGCCAAAACCAGCCGCAGGCAACCGGATCGAATCCAGCAATCGAGAAAGGCAGTAGCATCGGGCTCCTGGGACCATCCTCGCCGCGCGATTTTGAAGATGAATTTCAATTTCGATTCCGGTTTACAGCGTCTCGCAAGTTTACGCGCCTTGAGTTAGCAGAATCTCTACGACGCGGTCGCTGACCTCACAAAATTGGGTAGTTAACAGTAGCATATGTCGTGTAGTAAACCATAGTTAACCGTTGCGGAGAAGAACTGGGGAGGCAGGCGCAAAATGCAGCCCAAGTGCAGCCCAAGTGCAGCCGGAGTGAACCCAGGAAGGTAACATCCTCACGTTCATCGCTGTGGATCACGCAGGTAAGATGCTGGAGCACAAAGGACGCTGCCACCAGCCCAAAAAAGTCAGGACGGCCCGGAGCCCCCCGAGACCGTCCTTAAGACCCTCCCGGTTAGAAGGGCGTGTAATGAGATAAGCCTACCGGCCACGTGTTTCAGTACTGTTGCTGAATTGTAAAATTCAGGTTAATTATTTTGTTACCTCTTTGGTACTGGCTGGTTCTTGTTGAGAGGACATTCTTTCGCGCGTGTGACGACCGCTTTTTATGGCTGTTAACATATCTGCCAGCCATTCAAGGAGACTTATGCCCCGCAAGACGGAGATTTCTCGCGCGCTCCAGAAGCGCGCCGAAAAGCTGATTCCTGGCGGTGTTAATTCTCCGGTGCGCGCCTTTCGGGCGGTTGGCGGAGATGCGCCTTTTATGCTGCGCGGCGAAGGTTCCCGTCTGTTCGACGCCGACGGCAACGAATATATAGATTACGTCGGTTCCTGGGGACCACTTATTCTTGGGCATTCCGCGCCCGACGTTCTCGAGGCGGTAATCGCAGCGGCACGCAACGGCACCAGCTTCGGCACTTCCATCCCCAGCGAAGCGGATCTGGCGGAAGCTGTAATCTCAGCGTTCCCTCATATTCAGAAGATACGATTCGTCAATTCGGGCACCGAAGCGACAATGTCTGCCATCCGCCTGGCTCGTGCCTATACCAAGCGTAAATATGTGATCAAGTTTGAAGGCTGCTATCACGGTCACGCCGACGCTCTATTAGTGAAAGCCGGATCGGGTGTCGCCACGCTCGGTATCCCAGGTTCTGCGGGCGTTCCCGAAGAGTTCGCACAATTCACGCTGGCTTTGCCTTTTGGCGACCTTCATCCGCTGGAACAGGCATTCAAGAAATTCAAGCACCAGATTGCCTGCGTGATTGTCGAGCCGGTGGTGGGGAACATGGGTTGCGTGCCGGCTTCGGGAGAGTATCTGGCGGCCCTGCGTTTGATGACTCGTCAAGAAAAGACGGTCCTGATTTTCGATGAAGTCATGACCGGATTTCGCGTAGCCTTCGGTGGCGCTCAGGAGCTTTACGGTATCCAGTCTGACCTGACGACGCTGGGAAAAATCATCGGCGGAGGAATGCCGGTCGGAGCCTACGGAGGAGCGTCGGAGATCATGGATTTGGTCGCTCCGCTTGGTCCCATGTACCAGGCGGGGACGCTCTCGGGCAATCCCGTCACCATGGCCGCAGGCTTGGCGACGTTGCGTCATCTGCACGAACACAAGCAGAACATCTACCCGCGTCTGGAGAAGCTGAGCGGAGAACTAGTGGCCGGAGTCGCTGATGCAGCCAAAAACGCTGGCGTGCCCTTGTGCCACAATCGCGTTGGATCGATGTTTACCTGGTTCTTCCAGCCCGGCCCGGTTACGAACTGGACTGAGGCGGCGAAATCAGACACTGAGGCCTTTGCGCGCTTCTTCCGATCCATGCTCGATGATGGAGTCTATCTACCGCCCTCGCAATTCGAAGCGGCGTTTCTAAGCACTGCGCACACCGAAGAAGACATTCGGAAGACAGTAGCGGCAGCGAAGCAAGCGTTCAACGAAGCCACATGCGCGTAGTACTAAGAACTAACTCTGAGATTTGCCATTCCCAGCATCTCAGGGATGGTGACGAAGTTGTAGCCCTCAGCCTTGAAGCGGGCAAGTAGGCGATCCGTGGCCAGTACGGTCTGGGAGCGATCCATCCCGAACTCCACGTGACTGCCGTCGTGGAGCAGAATCACATCGCCGCCACGAACTTGCTGTCGGATCTTGCGTACGACGTATCGCGCCGGTTTCCCGCTCCAGTCCCACCCGGTAACGTTCCACATTACCGGCTCCAACCCCAGACTGCGTGCGATGCGCAAGGTGACAGGCCGGCGCCCACCAAAAGGAGGCCGAAACAGCCGAGAATGCTCCCCCACAGCGTCGGACAGCGCCAGCTCGCATTTTTGCAGTTCGGCGCGGGCCTGCTGGGTCGATGCAAAGATCAGATTGGGATGGCTGAACGTGTGGTTGCCGATTGCATGACCGGCTTGTGCAATCTCGCGTACGATGTCAGGCCGTTGTTTAACGTAGCGGCCGATCAGGAAAAATGTAGCGTGGATATCGTGTTTAGCAAGAACCTCCAACAAACGCAGAGTATGTGAATCGTTGGGGCCGTCGTCGTAGGTTAGTGCAAGTTTCTTCGAGCCAGCTGGCAGACCGGTAAAAGTCCGGCCATACCACTGGCCCGTTGGGGACATCGACTGATAGCCAGCGGCTGTCGCCGCCGCCAGACCTGCGGCACTCGCAAGAACCCCGAACATGTTGCGCCGATTGTACTGTGTCTCCCTGGCGAACAGCGGGGTTAACCTTTTCCTCAATTGCAAGCTGCCCGTACTCGCGTTATGCTGCCATGCGAAGCAGCGCTTCTTAAAACCCCATGGCCAAGCTTTTCGAGCTTCCCCGCTACATTGCAGTGGAAGGTCCGATACGCGTCGGAAAGAGCACGCTGGCGCGGATTCTGGCTGAGCGCCTCAATGCCCAGCGGGTGACGGAAGCCGAGGACAACCCGTTTTTGCGCCCTTTTTATGAAGGTGATCGCGGGGCCGGATTCCAGGCGCAGTTCGCGTTTCTGATCCGCCGCTTTGAGCAGCTCCAGGGACTTGACTTGGGCGCGAGCTCGCAAAAGATGGTGGTCGCTGATTTCATCTTCGAGAAAGACAAACTTTTCGCCTGCCTCAACCTGACTGACCAGGAACTCGACACCTACAATCGCTACTACAACCACTTTCGCGAGCAGTTGCCCACGCCGGATCTCGTGATTTATTTACAGGCCACTCCCGAAGTGTTGAAAAAGCGCCTCAAGAAGAAGAACGCGCCGGGAGAAAAGGCGATCAACGAGGAGTATCTGGAAGAAGTGATCAAGGCCTACGAACACTTCTTTTTTCATTACACCTCGTCGGACCTGCTGATTGTCAATACTTCTGAGATTGATTTCGTGGAACGTAACCAGGACTTGCAGGAGTTGTTGCGAAAGGTCTCCGCGCCTATCAAGGGGACGCAATATTTCTTGCCGCTGGGCAGAGAAGAAGCCGCCAGCGCGTAGGACCCCGTCGTTGGTCGCCGTTCGACAGTTTCCCAGCCTCGGCATACTGACGTCTACTTTTCGCTTGCACCCCGCCTGTTAGGTTATTACAATTGTAATAACGGAGACTATTTATGGTCGAGCTCAAGGTACGCAAGTTTGGCAACTCGCTGGGGGTAGTGTTGCCCAAAGAAGTCATCAACCGTCTGCGGACCGATAACGGGGAGCGGCTCTTTCTGATTGAGGCGGCGGAGGGCGGTTACCGGCTCACCCCCTACGATCCAGCGTTCGAAAAGAAGATGAAAAAAGCTGAAGAGATTATGGGCCGCTTCCGCAATACCTTGAACGCCCTGGCAAAGTGAAGAGGAAGGAACCAATCTGGATCGAGGAGCGCGACGTCTTGGCGATACATGATCGATTCCTAGCCGCACACGGCGGTGCCTCTGGATTACGCGATCTGGGACTCTTGCAATCCGCTCTGGCTCGGCCCCGCCAGCACTATGCCTATGCCGCCTCAGCCGACGTGGTCGAGATGGCCGCCCTTTATACGGCGGGCGTTGTCCGCAATCACCCCTTCGTCGATGGCAATAAACGGGTGGGTTTTGTGATCGGAATCTTGTTCCTCGAACTCAACGGCTTCAGCTTCATCGCAAGCGAGGAGGACGCCACTCAGGCCGTCCTCAGCCTTGCGGCTGGTACGCTGGATGAACCCGCATACACGGCCTGGCTGCGCGCCAACAGCAAACGCAGGCGATAACCCAAATGGCTCTCTCAGCCTAACTCACTGATTCTGCGCAGCTACCGGAACCCTCTAGCCACGGCCCTTACCCAGCGACTACAATACCTCCAGCATTAGACAGGCTCTATCCGGCGAAGCCGGAGGGGCACTGGAGGACATTGTGAGTCTCACACCGGTTGGCGAACCTCGCCCGAAAATCACTGTAGCTTCTCTTCGCGAAAAGAAACTCCAACATCAACCCATTACTTGTCTGACGGCCTATGACTATGCGACCGCGCGCTTGGTGGATGACGCCTCCATTGACATCATCCTGGTCGGGGATTCGCTCGCCCAGACCATGCTCGGTTACGAAAACACACTTTCCGTCACTGTCGATGAAATGCTGCATCACACCCGGGCTGTGCACCGGGGAGTGAAACATGCATTCTTGATCGCCGACATGCCCTACGGGTCGTACCACGTCGGTACCGACGAAGCAGTAAAGAATGCTACCCGCTTCATCAAGGAAGGCGGCGCCGAGGCGGTGAAGGTAGAAGGCGGCGAGAAACGCGCTGATCTGATCCGCCGTATCATAGATGCCGAGATTCCCGTGGCCGGCCACATCGGACTGACGCCGCAGTCGGTGAACGTAATGAGCGGATACAAGGTGCAGGGCAAATCACTCAGCGCCATTGAACAGCTCATGCGGGACGCGGTGGCGCTTGACCGCGCCGGCGTGGCCTGCATTTATCTGGAAGGCATTCCGCGGGAAGTGGCAGCCATGATCACGGCCGAGGTCGCGACTCCGACCATTGGCATCGGAGCCGGCCCTGAGTGCGATGGTCAGGTGCTGGTGATTCACGACATTCTGAATCTGACGTTTGCTCCAGCAGCCAAATTCGTGCGTCGTTACGGCGACGCCGCGGCTCTGATTACCGATGCGGTCCAGGCTTTTCGTTCGGACGTGGTGTCGCGCCAGTATCCCGCGGACAGCGAGTCGTATCATCTGACGAGGGAAACGCAGCAGGCTCTGGAAACGGTAATGGAGCGCAAACGCGGGATGCAGCGCTAGAATTAGCGAGATGAAATGTCGCCCTTTGATTTCGCTGGCAATCAGTATGGCTGTGCTGGCGGCCTGCTCCGGCTGTAAGTCCTCGGGCAACTCGACTTCGCAGGTGAACCCTCTACTGCGGATCGACGCCCTCCCGCCCGCGGACGCCCAACAAATCAGCGCTGTGCGGGACATGAAGAACTGGAAGAATCCCTATTTGATTGTCCGAGTCGATGGGGTAGGACTGCTGGATGTCGCCAACAACGAGCAGAAGATCCTGGCGCCCGATCAATTGCTGGCTGCTCTCGGCGAACTGCCAACTTCCGCGTGGCCCTACGGTCGAGTGGTGGCGGTGGCGGAAAACGCTGGTGCAGCCTCGTCTGAAGCGGACAAAGCGCGGTTGCGCCGAAACCGCGCCTTGGTTGCGGGAACGCTGGAGAGCCTTCACGTGGTCATCAATTGGATCCCTTCCGAGTGATCACCGATTGACTATGAGGATTTGCGAAAGCGTCGAGCAGATGCGGAAAGCACGCGTTCTCATGCGCCAGGATCGGCGCGTGGGTTTTGTGCCCACGATGGGAGCGCTGCATGAGGGGCATTTGTCGTTGGTGCGTGCCGCTAGAGCACGGTGTGAGACGGTTATAGTTTCCATTTTCGTAAACCCCTTGCAGTTTGGACCTAATGAAGACCTGGCCAAGTATCCCCGTGCCCTGGAGCGGGATTGTGAGCTGCTGGAGCGCGAGAAAGTGGACATTGTGTTCACGCCCTCCGTCGATGACATGTATCCGAAGAACGCCGTTACCTATGTGACGGTTGAAGGCATGAGCGAGAAGTTGTGCGGCAGGTCGCGCCCCGGACACTTTCGCGGGGTGACTACGGTGGTTGCCAAACTCTTCCATATTGTCGAACCGGAGCTGGCATTCTTCGGGCAAAAAGACGCCGCCCAATGCGCGATCATCCGCCGCATGGTGCGTGATTTGAATTTTCCAGTCGAGATCGTCGTTGGACCAATTGTGCGTGAGCCGGATGGCCTCGCAATGAGCTCGCGCAATGCCTACCTCAACCCGCCAGAACGTAGGTCGGCGCTGGTGCTCTACCGCGCACTCTCCGAGGTTAAGAAGTGTTTTGATCGAGGCGAACGCAATACTGTCAAACTCGGCGAAGCCGGGAAGCACGTGTTGTTGCAAGAACCCGGAGCGCGCCTGGACTATCTTGAGGTTGTCGATCCAGACACGCTCGACCCGGTTCCAGAGATTCGGAGCAGGACTCTAGTCGCGGTCGCAGCCTTTGTCGGTGGGACCAGACTCATCGACAACATACTGCTCTCACCCAGGTAATACTCATGACGTGGCACCGTGAAGCCGAAGCAAGGCTTCAAGGTGGACCTTCGTCGAGGCAGAGCCAGTTTGCTTCGCCAGCCAAGCCAACGATCCAGGCTCAACTTTTGCGCCATCATCAATGAGCATCTCGACCACTGAAACATAGTCAATCCCCGAGTCTCCGTTGCAGGCAGACCAAAGCGCTTGACCGAAGGCTGTCGCGCCATAAACGTTCTTGGCATCGAGCGGCGCACCCCGTTCCAGCAACAACTTAATCGTCGCCAGTTTTCCGCCAACCACGGCCCAGTGCAACCCGGTCAGTCCAGTGTTCGATTGCGCGCGCACATCCGTACCGCGCTGTAGCAGGAAATCAACGACGTCGTTTCGGCCATACTCACATGCCCACAGGAAGCCTGATTCCATCTGCACCTTTGTCGCGTTGGCTTTTAGGCTGCCGTCCTCGTCGAAGAAACTCTTGACCAGATCGAGTCGTCCAACCCCGGCCGCCCCCTCGAGGTCCAAAAGCGCGCCACGATGGGCAAGAAACTCCGCGGCTTCACCGCGCCCGTTGTGCAATGCGGAAATTACAGGGCTTGATCCACCCGGGATGCCGTCGACTGCTGCACCAGCGTCAAGCAGGGTCTCGAGCAACGCGATTTGTACACCGGCCCACTTCGGATGGATGCTACTCGCTGCCAGACTCAGAGTAGTTCCCTTGCCGTACATGTCTGCAACCGCGTCGACCTCAGCCCCAGCACCTAACAGTATCGTCGCAATCTCAACCACATTCTTAGGAGACTTCTGACGGTAATCCTCGAAGCCATTTGCGCCAACGTAGTGAAGCAGCGTGGCCCGATGCATCCGTGTCGAACGTTGTCGAAACAATTCGGGGTTTTCACGAAGCAACCGCTTAAGTGTGAGTGCGTCGCCGGCGACAATCGCATCGGCCGCTAGTTCGAATCGTGAAATGGAAGAATTTTTTTGGGTCAGTGCTTCAATATGTTTCACGAACTTCGGCCAACTCTCGAAGGCGTGTTCGCGAGCGATGACAAGTTGAGCATCAGCTAGAGCGAACTCCCTGCTTAGAATCCCAAGGTCGTTCAGTTTGCTTGTGTGATGATGGTATCGTTTGATTCGTTCAATGGCGTCGGAATCGCCTGCCTTACAGGCCTTAAGGAGTTCTTTCGCTTGTTTGCGGTATTGCTCGAGGCTGGGGCGAGCGGGTAGCTTTTTGGCATCCATACGATCTTCCTTTCGTGAAGCGCGCCTGGAGTCCGCCCGAGTCAGGCTAAAAAGTAGGATCGTATCCTTCGAATTGTGAACCTAAGGTGGGCACGGCCCTTTCCGCGGACTGGATGCGCCCTTCGCGCTGGCGACAAGCGTAAGGCTTTCCCTGAGGCGAAGTCAATTGCGGAGCGGTTACTCTGAAAGCACCGTTTCTTCGGGCACGTCGGTGTAGCTCTCGAACTCGAGTCTGTAGCCGTCCGGATCCGATACGGATGTGACCCACATGCCATTGCCGACAAAGGGTCTTGAAGCCTTGATCCCGCGGGAAATAACCTGTCGATAGATCGCAAGCGCATCTTCACAAGTGAAGCAGATGGATACACCCACGCCTACTTTTCCTTCGGGCTTCCACGAGTTGAGCCCCTCTTTCCGGAACTCTTGCAGCATCAAGGCTGCGTTACCGTGCTCAAGCCAGCACCAACGCAGCTTGCCGTCAGGGGTCCATTTCTTGGTCATTTCGAACCCCAGACCGTCGACATAAAAGCGTACGGACTCTTCCATGCTCGATACTCTGAAGAACGGCACGGCTTGCTTGAGGTTGGCTTCGGTTTTGGTTCCGAGGTTCATGGTTGTCTCCAGATGAAAACGATGGAAGTTTAGACGGCCTCAGGCTCGTTTGGTTTCAGCCTCCCGGCTTCCGCACTTCGATAATCCTTAACGGCGGGAAGGTTCGCAGAAAGTCCAATCCAGTACGCGATGTGACGGTTCCGGCGGCCTTGAAGGCCTTCGCGTAGTCTCTGGTCTTGATGAAATCGGAAATGATCGCTTTCCCACCCGGCTTCAGCACTCGGACGATTTCGCGGCAGGCTTTATCGCGTCCTGCTCTGGTTGGGATATTGTGAATGCACAGATTGGATACCACCACGTCAAAGCTGGCGTCGGGAAACTTCATTGCGGAAGCGTCACCATTCTGCACATCGACTTTGTCGCGAACGCCCTCGAGTTCTGCGTTCTGTAACGTCTTGTCCAGTGCATTTCCGGAGAGATCTTTGGTGCTCCAGATATCGATGCCCACCGATTTGCCAGTGGTCAACTTCTTGGCTGCGCCGATCATCAGCAGGCCGCGGCCGGTGCCTACGTCGAGCACTGATTCGTTGCCCTTCCAATCCACCATGGCCAGCATGCGGTCGCGGTGAAGGAACTTGCCGTGCTTGGCGTAGATGATCATCAGAACGCCCTCTACGACACAAAGAACGCCAGTTACGATTGCGCCTGACTTCCACAAGATTATGACCGGCCCGATCCGCAACACCGGAAACAGGGAACTCAGGATAAGCAATAACACCCCAATCACAAACAGGTTGCGAACTACTCCGGGAGCGTCGATTCCGTAGTCGGGTTTAGTGGGGTTCTGGGTCATGAGGAATAAACAATAAACCACAGAGGACACCGAGGTACACAGGGGAAGACTTAGTCACGGATTTCTACGGATGAACACGGGCAAACAAATGAGCTTGGGGCGTTTACCGCAAGTTCTTCGGTCCGGAGACGAACGTATTTCCCGCGATTACATATCTCCAAGGACGCTCAGCAGCTTTGGTGACGCCAATCCGCGGCGTAGCGATAATCTTCTTCACGCGAAAGCCGTCGTCAGCAATGAACAGATCGGATTCTGCGGAGGCCAGGTCTTTCCCGTTGTCCCGTTCACGGGTGATGCCGAAAGCCTCAGCCAGGCGGCCGGGGCCGCTGGTCAGGTCGCGCAAGTTGCGCATACCGTTCAGGTCCAATCCACGCGATTTGGACATTGCTTCGATTCCCACCAGCGGTTCCACGGCTCGAAACAGGATCCCACCCGCTACGCCGTCCGGCAAACAGGAAACATTCAAGCAATAGTGATTGCCGTAAATGAAATAAACGTAGGCGTAGCCAGGAGGGCCGAACAGCACCGCATTGCGTGCGGTTCTCCCGGCAAAGGAATGAGCTGCACCGTCGCTCTTGCCGAAGTACGCCTCGACTTCAACGATGCGTCCAGCCAGATACTGGCGAGGTTCATTGCGCACCAGCACTTTGCCCAGCAGTTCACGGCAAATGCGGCGGGGATCGCGGTCGTAAAACTCGCGCGGCAACGCCACGTGCAGGCGTTCCGAAGGAATGGTCAAAGTTGCCACTTGTAACGGCCCACGGATCTACGCCGCGCCTTTGGCAGCTTCCTTCAACCAGGTCAGCACTTCGTCGGCGTGGCCTTCTGGTTTTACCTTGGGGAAGATGTGTTTGATCTTTCCATCTGGGCCGATGATGAACGTTGTGCGTGCCACGCCCATGACCTTTTTCCCATACATATTCTTCTCCTGGATCACGCCGTAAGCGTTGCAGACTTTCTTGTCAGCATCGCCCAACAAGGTGAAGGGCAGGCCGAATTTGTCTTCAAATTTCTTCAACGCCTTGGGCTGGTCAGGAGACACGCCCAGCACTACGGCTCCCGCTTTCTCGACTTTCCTGTAGGAATCGCGGAAGCTGCAGGCTTCGATGGTGCATCCTGGAGTGTCGGCCCGCGGGTAGAAATACAGCACTATGTACTTTCCCCGAAAACTCTTCAACGAGACGCTTTCGCCATTCTGGTCAGGCAAAGTAAACTCCGGGGCTTTATCATTGATGTCCATGGTTGTTCCCTCTCGATCAACGTTATACCGCAGGGCTGGGTGGCTCGTCATCTCGGCCACTTTGGTTTTGATGATGGTTCCCGTTGCCTCGGCTCAAGCTGCCCGCGGCGCTAAGGCCAACAAGGGACCGCGTGCGCTGGGCCTGATCGAGATGACCAATGGCAAGGCCCGTCTCATCCCCATTGTGATTTTGATCGATGGCCAATACTTTGACGCCAGTGCGTACAAGGCTTCTCCCGTACCCATGGCGCTGTGGGGCGGCACGGTTTACGAAGGCGTACGCACGGGAGTGTCGCAAGGGCTGTTCACGGTCAAAAGTGTGCTCGAAAAGCCGGACACTCATCAGTGGATGGGGGAAGGGACCTGGCTGCCAGCCAGCGAAATTCATCCGAAATCGTCCAGCAAATCGGCCTCTGCAATTCCACGCGGCATGAACGATGACGAAGGACCGCCGGTGCTGCGGCACGCCGGAGCCAACAAGCCCAAGGCCCCAGATGCTGCTTCCGCAACCCCGACGCCACCGAGTCCGCCACCAGCGCCTCAGCCTGCGCCCCCGAGTATCCCACCACCGGCAACGCAACCGCCAGTAGACGAGACCAAGCCAACCGCGCCCTCGGTCCCTGCACCGCCGGACAAAGATGCACCCACGCTGAAACGTGGGATTCCCGCGCCCCGACCAGCGGAGCCATTGACGGTGACGCCTGTCGAGGCTAAGCATGGGAGTTCTGCGAAGCCAACTACTACTTCCTTGCAGGCCCAGCAGGTGTTCCCGGCGATCTCCGCGGAGGACGGCCCCGAACCGCATCCTTATAGCTACTCCATGAAGCCGGAGGAGGAGCAACAGTATCGTAAGAAGTTGCTGGTGATGGCTGCGGATGAGGTCCGTGCCCGCGCGAAGCTATTGGCCGCGCAAACCATTCAGGCACCGGAGCCCGCGAAGAACTCCGCACCGCGGAAATCGGCCGCCTCTAAACCTGCACAGCCCGGTTTCGAAGACGTGCAGCTTCACGCCTTCGATCTCAACAGCAGCAACGAACCCGTGCTGATATTGAGCGCGAAGGCTCGCCTTCCCCAGAGTTCCACGGAAAAAGAAGCCGCAGCCGGCCTGCAATACATCGTGACCTTGGTGGCACGGCAAGACGTGAACGCCGACTTTCACAAAGTGTTTTCGAATGTGACCGACACCAGCCACCTCGATGTTATTCCCCAGATGGAGCTGATCGATGCCGTCGATGTCGATGGAGATGGGCGCGGCGAGCTGCTCTTCCGCCAGGCTTCCGATGCAGGCACCGCTTTCGTTGTGTATCGCGTGATTGGGAACCAGCTCTACGCGCTGTTTCAAGGCACGCCAACCGAGTGAATCAGGCTTCTACTTGCCAGTCATCACCAGTTCGCCGTTTTCCACTTTGATTCCGTCGACGTTATCAGGCAGCTTCAGGCGGTCGCGCTGCTCGGTGAGCCGTTTCTGCAAAGCATCGTTTACCAGCGCGACCGGAATGCTCAGATCGCCGACCTTAAACTCCGTGGGATCAAACGTCGCATAACCGTCTTTCGATCCAAGGTGTCCGGCGAGCGTGACGTAGACATCTTTGCCGCCAATCTGAGTCACAAACTGGCCGCGAGCGACGTCTCCGTCAAAGTTGACTTGGTAGTCTTTTACCTCGGGCTGCCCTGGGCCAAAGGGGGCGTCCGCGGAAGTGGGCGCGGCGTTGGGAAGGTTCGAGCCCGATGCAGGTTGTTGGGGCTGAGGCTGCGCGCCTGAAATCATTCCGGCGGCTTGAGCGAAAGCGGCGGTGATCTCGTCTGAACTCAAGTGCACTTCAGACGGAGCTTGTCCCGGCTGTTTCGGCTGTTCGAACTGCTCGACCTTTTCCTGGAAGGACTCGGCTTTGGCAGCGGCGACCGCGGCCGGCATCGGCGGCGCAACTGGGTGTGGCTTCTTCAGCACCAGAACAATGGCAATCAGCGAACTGGCCAGCGTAGCCACGCTGATTATACGGTCCCATTTCCACTTCTTCATAGAACCAATGTTAATGGGCGGGGCAGGACGTTCTCAGGTGACGGAAGACATTGTCCGACAGAGCATTCAGAGGTTGTAGAGCGCCAGTCAGTTAGCTCAATCTCACCTCCGCGTTTCAACCCTCTAGCTTTTTTGCCAGCAGCTCATTCACCATCTGGGGATTGGCCTGGCCTTTGGAAGCCTTCATCACCTGCCCTACGAAAAAGCCGACCATAGTCTTCTTGCCGCCACGGTACTGTTCAAACTGTTTCGGATTGCCGGCGATGATTTCGTCAATCAGCTTCTCGATGGCAGTCGCGTCGCTGATCTGTTGCGGCTTTTCCTTTTCGTAGACCGCCGGGAAATCCTGGTTGCGCTCGAAACACAGGTCATACAGGTCTTTGAGCATCTTGCCCGAGATCGTTCCACCCGCGACCAAATCCGCCGACAGCGCCACGCCTTTCATCGAGATGGGCGAACTCGCGATCTCCAGACCCTTAGCCTTCAGCCGTCCCATCAATTCGCTTTGTACCAGGTTAGCCACGCGCTTGGGGTTCTTCGCGGCCTTGGCGGCGAGTTCGAATTCGTCTGCCAAACTCTTACTGGCGGTCAGCACTTCGGCGTCGTACTCAGTGATTCCGTAGTCGGCGACCATGCGCTTCCGCCGGGCTTCCGGCAGCTCGGGCAGGCTGCGGCGGATTTCCTCTTGCCACTTCTCATTCACAACCAGGGGCAACAAGTCAGGCTCCGGGAAATAGCGATAGTCGTGCGCTTCTTCCTTGGAACGCATGCTATAAGTTTTGCCTTCCGCTGAGTTGTAGAGCCGCGTCTCCTGCGTGATCCTGCCGCCGGACTCGATAACCCCGATCTGGCGTCCAATCTCATATTCCAGCGCCTCGCGGATAAAACGAAAGGAATTGACGTTCTTGATTTCTGTCTTGGTGCCGAATTGCGTCTGCCCTCGTGGCCGCACGCTGACGTTGGCATCGCATCGTAGCGAGCCTTCTTCCATATTGCAATCGCTCACCCCGGCGTACAGAATGATTTCCTTCATCCGCGTGAGGTATTCGTAGGCCTCCTCAGGCGAGGTGATTTCCGGCTCACTGACGATCTCAATCAGCGGCACTCCGCTGCGGTTGAGATCGATGGCCGTCTTTTCAGCAGAATCCGCGAAGCCCTCATGCAAGCTCTTGCCGGCATCTTCCTCAAGGTGCAAGCGTGTGATACCGATTTTCTTAGAGCCGCCGTCGGTCGTGATATCGATTGCACCAAACTCGGCCAGTGGCTTGTCATATTGCGAAATCTGGTAGCCCTTGGGAAGGTCGGGATAGAAATAATTCTTGCGGGCGAAGATCGAAGTCTTATTGACGCGGCAATTCAGCGCCATCGCAGCCAGCACTGCGAACTCCACCACCCTACGATTCAGCACCGGAAGCGCTCCCGGAAGGCCGAGACATACCGGGCAAACGCTGGCGTTCGGCGGCGCGCCGAAACGAGCCGAGCAAGAGCAAAAGATCTTGGTCTCAGTCAGAAGTTGAATGTGGACTTCGAGCCCGATGACCGGTTCGTAATCGGCACGAGCCGCGACTGAGATCTCTGGTGAGGTGGCCATCTACCAGAGATTATAGATGCTCGCCATCGGCAGCTAAGGCTTGGTGGGGGCACTCAGGTACTTCTCCAGAGGCACGTCGAAATACATCAGCTCGTGACCCTTCGCGTCGAGCACCCGGTTCAAATAAAAATGCGCCCCCGCCAGGGGAGTCGAGATGTCGGACACATCGAAGAACATGAATCCGCATTGTGTGCTGTGAGGTTCGACTGCCTGGGCGGCAAAGCGCGAGTTTAGAATTTCATCCTGTGCGTCTTTGGCCACGCCGCCCTTCTTTTTGGGCCACGGCAGCGGGCTGGATGAAGGTCCGCTGGCGGGTGGGCGTGTGATGCGTCGGAAAATGTCTCCTTCGGTAGCCGACAAAATCTTGGTTCGGTCCACCGTGACCAGTTGGAATGAGGCTTCAGTGAGGGACACAGGCTGGTTGCTGTCATTGGTAATGACCACAAAAATTGGCATGAAACCAACGTCGCTATAGCGAACCGAGAAGATGGCGGCCTTGTCGGCCATGTCATAGGGATCGAGGCCTACCGTGATTCCCTCGTCGCTATGCTCATCGTGAGCGGGATAAGCCTTGGCCGCCTGCGGCGTCGGCATAACAAAATGCTTGCCGGCCATGCACATGGGTATAAGCAGCAACGCAGCCGCGAGCGTCAAGCATACTCGTGAATGATGAGAGCCGAGATTAAGCATGTTTTGAATTATAGGATGCAGCCGGCGCAGGAAGCGGTGCCAGCCTGGCCGATGTGCAGTTAGAATGTCCCTTCCTGCATGTATCTGCTTTACAGCGCGCTGCTGGCGGCCGGACTGCTGGTGACCCTTCCATACTGGCTGTGGCAGATGTCGCGCCACGGCAAATACCATGCGGGATTGGCTCAGCGGCTGGGACGTACTCCGCAGCGGTTGACGTCGCCGCCGGGCCGGCCAGTGATCTGGGTTCACGCGGTTTCAGTCGGTGAAGTGCTGGCGGTCAGCGCACTGGTGCCAGAGTTGTGCCTGCGGTTCCCTCAGCATCGGGTGGTGGTCTCGACCACAACCGATACTGGACAGCAGCTGGCCGTCAAACATTTCGGCGAAGACAACGTCTTCTACTTCCCTTTGGATTTTGGCTTCGCCATTGGGCCTTACTTGCGGTTGCTGCATCCGGAATTGATCGTGATTGCGGAAACCGAATTCTGGCCGAACTTCCTACGCCTGGCGCACGCCACTGGAGCGCGAATCGCCGTCGTAAATGCGCGCATCTCAGACCGGTCTTTCCCGCGCTATCGGCGGTGGCGCTTTTTATTGGCAGGGGTACTTCGAGTAGTTGACCTGTTTCTGGCGCAGACCGAAGAGGATGCGCTCCGTCTGCGCGCAATCGGAGCGCCTAGTGAGCGAGTGCACGTAAGCGGCAACCTGAAATTCGACCTACCCCCGCCGGCGATGCCTCCTATCGTCGCCAGTTTGCGTACCGCGCTCGGGGATGCGGGACCGGTGGTTGTCTGCGGCAGTACAGTGGAAGGTGAGGAACCGCTGCTGTTGCGAGCTTTCGCGGAGATCCTGGCCAGTGATCCACAAGCAGTCATGATCTTGGCCCCGCGCCGTCCGGAACGATTTATGGAAGTGACGAGGCTGCTGGAATCGCTGGGAATCCGTTTTTGGAAACGATCTTTGTGGGATGGAGACGCGCTCGCCGGCGGGGTTTTACTGGTGGATACGATTGGCGAACTGGCTGCGCTCTACTCTCTGGCTGATATTGCCTTCGTCGGCGGAAGCCTGGTGCCGCGCGGCGGACACAATATCATTGAGCCGGCACAACACGGCGTGGCCACTGTTGTGGGTAGGCACACCGAGAATTTTCGTGACATTGTGCGCCTGTTTCAAAGTCGCGATGCGCTGCGAGTGGTTGGCCCGGGCGAGCTTTCGCTGGTTATTATGGAACTGATTTCCAACCCGGCGGCCCGAGCCGATCTCGGCCGGCGTGGTGCTGAGACTCTGCGTTCGCAAACCGGCGCAACCCAAAGGACTGCGGACGCGCTGGAGGCACTCCTCAAGCCAGAGTCGAGCTGGCCACCGGTGGGCAAAGGCGCCCGCGCTACACCATGAACCCCCTGGCTGCCATCTTCGGTACAGGCGTCGGACTGCGAAATGGACTCTACGAACGAGGCATTCTCAAGCAGAAAAGGCTCGCCGGGCCCGTGGTCAGTGTCGGCAACCTCTCGGTCGGTGGCTCCGGCAAGACTCCCTTTGTGTTGTTGCTCGGAGAATTGTTGAAGGCTCGCGGAATAAAGTTTGATGTTCTGTCGCGCGGCTACGGTCGTCAGTCTCGCGGTGTGGCGGTGGTCGATGCTGGCGGTTCAGCTCGCGATTTTGGCGATGAACCACTGCTGATTGCCCGCCGGTTGGGTGTTCCCGTGATCGTGGGTGAAGAACGGTATGAAGCGGGAGTCGTGGCTGAGAGCAAGTTTGGCCCTCAATTGCACTTGCTCGATGATGGCTTTCAGCATCGCGCTCTGGCTCGTGATTTTGACATCGTGCTAGTCACGCCCGAAGACGCGCGCGATCGCTTACTTCCCGCCGGACGCCTACGCGAACCGCTTGCTTCTCTGAGACGTGCGGATGCCGTCGTGCTCACTAGTGGCGCTTCGGTGGAGGCGTTCCCGGTGAAGGAGACCCTGGTTTGGCGGGTGCGCCGGGGCATCGTTCCAAAGAACCCGCCCAGCCATCCCGTGGTCTTTTGCGGAATTGCCCGGCCTAAGAATTTTGTGTTGCAACTGCGCACGGCGGGGGTTGAGCCGGCAGCCGAGGCCTTCTACGGGGATCATCATGCGTATGACGAGCGCGACATCCGCGACCTGTTGGCCCTCCGCACCAAGAGCGAAGCGGATGGCTTTGTCACCACCGAGAAAGACGCCATCAATCTGGGTGGCTTGTTGGCATCTCTTGATCCGCTGGTGGTAATTTCCGTGAAGATGGAACTGATGGACGCGGCTAACGCAGTCGATACCATGCTGCGCATGATCGCGGAACGAAGACAGCAGTCGTGAGAGAATTCATTCTGTGACGTCGTTGTCTCCGCGGTTGGTTTGCAGTTAGACATGGCTAAGCATCCCCACGAATCCGACCGGCTGAAGAAGATCGTCGAATCGTTCCCCAACCTTACCGTCACCGTGGTCGGTGACCTGGTAGCGGATGAATTCATCTACGGAGAGATTTCGCGTGTGTCGCGCGAAGCACCGGTGCTGATCCTGAAGCATCGTGAGCGAATGGTGGTACCGGGCGGCGGAGCCAATGCGATCAGTAATCTCGCCGATCTCGGAGTCAACGTTTTGCCGGTCGGAGTGGTGGGCGATGACGAGCCGGGACGCTTGCTGATCAAGGCGTTCCGGCACAAACACATCGCTCTCACCGGCGTCTTGAAGGACAAGGCTTATACCACCGTAACCAAAACGCGCATTCTCGCGGGCATGACCCACACCGCGCGGCAGCAAGTGGTGCGTGTCGATCGCGAGCCCGAGGCCGAGCCGACGCCTCATTTGAAACGCGAGCTGATTCTTGCCGCGCGCCAGTACGCTCGAGTTTCCGATGCCATGCTGATCTCAGATTATGGATACGGAGCCGCGAGCCCCGCGATCCTGAATGCGATCCGCGAACGCGGCAGGTTAGATCGTATACCGGTAATTCTCGATTCGCGTTACCGCATGTTGCAGTATTCAGGCATCGCTGCCGCTACGCCCAACGAGCCTGAAGTGGAAGCGGCTCTGGGCACTAGAATCGGAAACGACTGGCAGCGATTGTGCGTGGCTGGCGAGGAGATCCTCTCGCGCATGAAGCTGCAATCGCTAGTCATCACGCGCGGACGCGATGGCATGGTCGCATTCTCCGGCAAGCACAAGCCGCTCGATATCCCCATCTTCGGTTCCGACCAGGTCGCCGATGTAACCGGCGCCGGGGACACCGTGATCGCTACCTTTACTGCTGCTTTTGCTGCTGGCGCCAGTACCGAGGAAGCCGCCCAACTGGCGAACTACGCGGGGGGACTGGTAGTAATGAAGCGGGGCACCGCGACGGTTTCGCAGCGAGAGTTGCTGCAAGCGATCGAACAGGCGCGGCCTGCTACGCGGCTCCACTGATCCTTAAATGGCAACAAGCAAAATCCTGACGCGGGAAACGCTCAAGCGGCGTGCGGTGGAGTGGCGCGGCGCGGGCGAGTCCATCACCTTGGCCAACGGCTGCTTCGATCTACTTCATGTGGGGCATGTACGCTATCTGCACGCGGCCAAAGCGCTGGGCGGTCGTTTGATTGTGGCCGTCAATTCGGATGATTCCGTGCGGGCGTTGAAAGGCGACGGGCGTCCACTGATGCCGGAACAGGAACGCGCCGAAATTCTTTCCGCCTTTGAAGATGTCGACGCGGTTGTCATATTTCCCGAGCGAGACGTGCGGTCGTTGATCCGCGATATTCGCCCGAACATACAGGCCAAAGGCACGGATTACACCGCAGACAACGTGCCCGAACGTGACGTGGTTGCAGAATGTGGCGGCCGGGTAGAAATTGTGGGCGATCCTAAGGACCATTCCGCCAGCGAAATCATTCGTAGCCGTCTTCGGCCGCGGAAGTCTTGATTGTGAGCATGCAATCCCCGCCTGCCTCCGAGAATTCGAGTGCGCCATTGGCAATCCGGCGGCTTCTAATCGTGCGTCTCGGATCCATGGGGGACATTCTGCACGCACTCCCTGCAGCCACCGCTCTGCGAAATGCGCTGCCGGAAGCCACGATCGGATGGGTGGTGGAAGAGCGCTGGGCGGAGCTGTTGTGCACGCTGCCAGAGCGGCGCTCCGGCCCGCGATCACCGCGGAGGCCGTTGGTTGACCAGGTTCACACCGTCGATACCAAGAAATGGCGAGAAGCACTGTTTTCTCCTCAGACATGGGAGCGAATCGGTGCAAACCTTAGCGAGTTGCACGCGCCATCGTACGAAATTGCTGTGGATTTCCAGGGTGCCGTGCGTTCCGCGTTATTGGCGAGATTGTCGAGGGCGCCCATCGTATATGGGGCAAGACAGCCCCGCGAAAATGTGGCCAGCATGTTTTACACGCGGCAAGTGATAACACAAGGAACTCATGTCGTTGAACAGGCTTTGTCACTTGCTGAGACTGTGGCCGGTCTGCCGCTGGAAATTTCTGCTGCCGAAATTCCTCATGATCAGTCCGCCGAGAACCAATGCGACGATTGGCTGCAACGCGCAGGAATTTCTGATTTCGTGCTACTCAATCCCGGAGCCGGATGGGGCGCCAAGCAATGGCCTGCCGAGCGTTACGGACTCGTGGCCACGCAACTGGCCAAGGATGGGTTGAAGTCTTTGGTCAATTTTGGTCCCGGCGAAGAGAAGCTGGCGCAGGCGGTCGAAGCGGCCAGCGTAGGCGCGGCCGAAGCAGTTGGGTGCACGCTCACGGAACTGATTTCTCTCACCCGGCACGCGCGGCTATTTATCGGCGGCGATACTGGCCCCATGCACCTGGCAGCCGCATTGGGGATTCCGGTAGTAGCCCTATTCGGTCCAACCGACCCGGCGCGCAACGGGCCTTTTGGAACCGCAAGCATCGTTCTGCGGAACTCGCTGAGTCCGACCACGCACGCACGTCGCGCACTGCCCGATCCAGGCCTGCTTGAAATCAGTGCTGACCAGGTAGTTGCAGCGGCGCGCGGGTTGCTAAGGAGGCGTCGTGGTTAGCTGGTCAAGAATCGCGCGCCGCAGTCGCGTACCGTTGGGATTCGCCGTTGCAGCGCTCTACCTCTGGCTCGCTAACCCGATACCAATATCCCTGCTGATCGGTGCTCTTTTTATCATCCCCGGTTTGCTGATTCGGGCTCTGGCCTCGGGGCACGTGCAAAAGAACGAGCGGCTGGCGATGACCGGGCCTTATGCCTACACCCGCAACCCGCTCTACCTCGGTTCGTTCGTTATGGCCTTAGGTTTTGCCTTCGCTGCCAGAAGCTGGTGGATCGTGGCAATATTTAGCGCAATGCTTGTGGCAATCTATTTGCCCGTGATCCGGTCAGAGGAAGTGTTTCTCGCCCAGCACTTCCCGGAATTTGCTGAATATTCCCGCCGGGTTCCACCATTAGTGCCAACTCTTACTCCGTCTGTCAGGCAGCGCTGGGAGTTTTCTTGGGATTTGTATCGTAAGCATCGCGAGTACAATGCGACGATGGGTGCCGTAGCGATGATGGCGGCACTGGTCATCAAGCTTGCGTGGATTTTTCGATGACGATTGCGAGGACATCTCACAAGCATAAGTTGGCGTCTTAACAGATACTGAATCGTTCGAATCGAAAATGGGGCGTTTCCTGACAGTCAAAACGGTATTGATTATGTGGGCGGTAGTCGGCCTCGCGCTGTTCTTGGGGTGGCCAGCTCAGTCGCAATCGGCTCAGAGCGGCCTTCCCACCATTAGCGCTGCGCCATCAGCGCAAATTTTCCCGCCGCCTCCCAACTATCACCTCCCGGATGGCCAAACCTACGTGTATGCAGTGGAATGGCATCTGTTCACTGCTGGAACCGCGAAGGTCACTCTGCAAACGGAGGGCGCTGAGCAACACGTAACGGCCACTGCGGTTTCTTCCGGATTTGTGAATGCGCTTTACAAAGTCAATGACCACTTCGAAGCATTTTTCGATCCCCGAAAGTTCTGTTCTCTTCGAGTATCGAAGCACTCAGAAGAAGGTGCGCGGGCGCGACAGATTGAATTACGTTTTGACTATTCTCGCGGCAAGAGTGTGGAAGACGAGAAGAACTTGAAGACCGGCGAGACCAAGCATGTTGAAAACGACGTCCCCGCGTGTGTAACGGATGTGGTCAGCGGCTTTTACTACATGTCGTCCCTGCCGCTCCAGGAAGGTAATAACTATGTCTTCCCCGTCAACGACGGTGGCAAGACCACCGAAGTCGCCCTCCGTGTGGAGACTCGCGAGCAGGTGAAAGTCCCGGCGGGCACGTTTCAAACTCTGCGCGTAAGGGCCGAACCAACATCGGGAGCGCTGAAGGGCAGGGGGATCGTCTGGACCTGGTACACCGCGGATGGCAATCACATGCCAGTGCAGATGCGGTCTAAGCTGGGGTGGGGAACGCTGTTGTTCCGGTTGCTGCGAGTCGAAAAGCAGTAGTCACCACAACTGCGTCAGTTATTTTTCGCTACCAGGGCTTTCGCCTTGCTCAACTCCGGCCGGTCGGAAGCCGCTCCATTGCAGACCTTAAGCAATTGAGCGTAGTAGGTGTTAGCCTCGGTGTTGTTGCCGGCCAGTTCGGCAGCGTGCGCGGCTCCGTATAGACCGTCAAAGCGATTGGGATTGAATTTCAAGTCGCTCTCATATTCCGCCAGCGCCTGCGCTGGCTGGTTCATATCGGTCAACATATCGGCCAGCATTTCGCGGGCGGGAATCGCCAGCGGCTCATCCCCTTCTGCTTCCTGCTTTTCAGCAACTGTGCGAAGAGTTTTTAGACCCTGGTCGTGATTTCCCTCAGCGTAGGCCAGCCAGGCTTCGGCCTCTTTCCTGTCAGTGTCCACATAGTCGACGAATTCGGTTTTCCGTTGCTTCGCTAAAGTCCTGCGGATGCTCACGATTTCTGCGATGTCCGCGCGCGCCTCCGCTGGATTTCCGCTGCGGGCGGCACCAATGGCACGGGCCCAATACGTGATCGCATTGTCACCTATGCTGGCCCCCGGAACGAGAGGCAACGATGCGGCGTCCCGCCAGTGATGAAGTTCCAACGCGTAGCGGGCGGAGAACACCACGAGCGAGTAAGTGCGCGGATCAAAGTCTGATCCGTACATGTCGTCCTTCATTTGCGGCATGGCCTTGATCTCGTCGATCAAATGCTGGGCGTCGGCTTCGCGGCCAGATTGCAAGTATGCGTATTCCAGGAAATCCATGGCATGAAATTGATGACTCTCGCCTCCCATGTGCATAGCAGCCGCCTTGCGTGTTGCCGCGATCGAAGCCAGATTGGAATCGATATCGTCCTGCCAAAGCCCCAGGCGGGCAAAGATATGCGAAGGCATGTGCAGCGCATGGGGAGCGGCCGGAGCGATCTTGGCGTAGGCCCGCGCCGCGGCCAGCCCCATCTCCGCTAACTGCGGGCTGTCATAACTGTGAATGATGTAGTGCGCAATTCCCGGATGATTCGGCTCTTCCGCGAAAAGCGTTTCGAGGATCGCGCCTGCTTTCTTTTGATTGGCGAAAGTCGTGTCCCGGTCAGGTGCTGAGGCCAGCAAGGCGAGCGCATAGAAAGCCGCTCCTTCGCGGTCCTCAGGATGGCGTTGATAGTTCGTCTCCATAACCTTGGTATAGGCCACAGCCCGATCACGGTAATCGCGGCGCTTGGAGCCACCGTAGAAGGCATCGATGGCGGAGATGTAGCCGCGCTCGCGGTCATCGGTGGAGTGCATCTTCTTCGCCTTATTTACCTCGGCCAAGCCCTTCTTAATGGTCTTGCGATCAGGATGGTTCCAGAGTTCATGCCACAGGCTCATGGCCACTCCCCAGTGCGCCATGGCGCAACGCGGGTCCTCCTGGATGATCTGGTTGAACTGCTTCTCCGCTTCCTCATACCAGAACGAGTGCAGTAATGCCACGCCGCGTTCAAACTGCGCTTGCACCTGGATGACACATGGAGTCGGGAAATGCACCGTCCCCAGTTGTTCCGGAGTCATGTCTTCGTGATGAGAGTCATCGTCGGCGGTGGCGACACCAGCAAATAAACAGAAAGCAGTGAGGATCAGAACCAGGCGTTTCATACGAAAACCTCGCGGTAAGTCGAGTGTATTGCGGAGATCGCGACGGGGTCAATTCCAGCCGACCGAGACAATGCCACCTACTGGAGCCGATAGCGTTCGTTCATCAAGCGTTGCAGGCGGGGTTTGTAGAGCAGATCATAGGCGAGCTCTTTGTCGGGAAACATAGCGAGGGCGGCACGCTTAGCGTTGGCGGCCATTGTAGAGGCTTCTTCTACCGTGAGGCTGGGATCCTGGCTGATCACCGACATCACCATGCTGATCATGACCTGGAGGCGCCGAATGTTGCGAGCTTCCTGTTCTTGTTCACTGACTTTCCCCGTTTGAACAGCCCGCTTTGCACTTTCCATAGCTCATCCTCTCCCGTGTTCCAGCTCAGGTAGGTTGTGCCAGCCTACAAGCCCATTCTCCCGGCAATCCCGGCGTCGCGCAATGGCCCCAAGGTGTAGGACTTCGGTCACCTGTGGCGTAGAATCACGATACGGGCAAAACCGGTTGCACGGACTCGCCCGGTACCGCAGGTTCGAGGAGAAGCGATGGCAGAAGTTCATTCCGCAAACAAAGAACAACGTCCAAACCCGAACGAGAAACTGGTGCGAGTGTTCGATACTGAACAGGAGTCTGAGGCCCTCGTGGTCCGCGGCTTGCTCGAGTCCGCTGGAATCGACTCTGACGTAACTTCGCTGGATGCCCCGCAGGACATCCTGCCGGGAGTGGGTGGTACCGTCATCCTGGTGCGCGAAGAAGAGGCGGAGAAGGCGCGGCGAATGATTGAGGAATACCGCCGCGCGCCCGACACGCTGGAAACAGCCGAGATCGATGTCAGCGATCTGGCGGGCGAGGAGTAACCGTTTTTCCGTCGAGGTAAATGGTTACAGCGCCATCGAGATCAGTGCGGTAGGTCCGGACTTGCGACTCAGCCAGCCGTTCGAGCACTTCCAGTCGCGGATGTCCGTATACGTTGCGCGCTCCCACCGAAATCACCGCAAAGCGGGGATGCACTGCGGCCAGCAATTCCGGGATGGTGGAAGTCGCGCTGCCGTGGTGAGCTACCTTGAGAAGGTCCGCCTGCGGCTCCTGTTCCGCAATTCGCCTTTCGCTTTCCTTCTCCGCATCTCCTTCCAACAAGGCAGTGGTGTGGCCGTACCTGACACTCATCACCAAAGACTCGTCGTTTCGTTTCCGCGCGGAGCCCTCGCCGTTCCCCGCAGGTGCCAGGATACGGAAGAAAAGATCGTCGGCGGTAAAGCTATCTCCCGCCTTGAAAGACACGACATCAATCTTGAGGTCCTTAGCTTCCTGCAGCACATCAGCTAATTCCGGACTCCGTGGAATTGCGCCGAGCCAAAGTTCGCGCGGACGAAAGTTCGCCAGCACCGCCTTCATTCCTCCAATGTGATCGGCGTGGGCGTGGGTGATGGCCACGGCATCCAAGTGGCCAACTCCCCGCGACCACAGATATGGCGACACCACGTCTTCGCCAATATCGAGTTCCGAGTGCATCCAGTGCGGGATTCCACCAGCATCTACCAGCAAGGTATGGCCGTCGGGCGCAACCAGCAGAATTGAATCTCCTTGTCCCACATCGATGGTGGTTACCTCAAGCGCACCTGGGTGCATCTGGAGTTGCGGCGGAACCACGCAGATCCAGATAGCACTTCCGGCTAGGACGGCCAGCCCCACCGCGGCGAACCGCCCACGCTGACGTGCCAGAACCATTGCCAGCACCAATGCCGCCGCGCTCGCCAAAGTCAGCCACAGGGTTGGAGTGGCTACGCGAGTGTCAGCGATCCGGAGTCGCCCGATCCAGTGCACCGATCCTGCCATCGCTTGCAACGACGACCCTGCGATCAGCGCCGGAAGCCGGGCGATGTGCAGTGATGCATAACTGATCCCGATGGCCGCGAAGCAAGCCACCAGCGCGATCTCGGTCAAAGGGACAGCCAGAGTGTTGGCAGGCAAAGAAACGATAGTTGCACGATGAAAGTCATAGGCCATGGGCAGAGTGAACCCCACTTGAAGCACCAGCGAAATCACCAGGAACTCACCGCTCAGCAGCATCATGCGAGCGACGACGGCAAGCACTGGCAACGCGAATCGAGACCCCAGAAAACATTGCAGCCGCCCAGCCACCATCCGCAGATCGAGCCGCAATTGGACCAACGCAGGCGGAAGCGTGAAGTCATAGCCCAGAGAATCTAGATTCTTGACTGCAGATGAGACCGGCTGCGTGGATCGCTCCAGAATGGGTGTTCCGATTGCTGTGATGATCAGCACGCACAAGAAACTGAGTTGGAAGCTGGCGCCAAAGAGCGATGCCGGATCAATCAGCAAGAGAGTGAGAGCCGCGACTCCGATGGCATTGAGGACCGACTTCCTGCGGTACAGCAACCTCGTCCACAGATAGAGGGCGAGCATCAGCGTGGCCCGCCAGATCGGCGCGCCCACGCCGGTTAACACCGCGTAGGCGATGATAAAGAAAACAGCGATTGCGGATGAGGCTAAATCGCTTATTTGCAACCGTCTCAGCAGCCAGAATGTGACCAACGCCAGAATGCTTACCTTCAAGCCCGAAATCACCAGCACATGGTAGGTGCCCGTGCGCTGAAAATCGGTGAGCAGGTCGCGCCCTACAAAATCATTTTCGCCCATGAGCATTGCGTCGGCGAGCGCGGCTTCCTCTTCCGGCCAGAGCAAATGAATTCTTTGAATGACGTTGCGGCGGACTCGGGTTCGCCAAAGTTCGAAGCGGCTGCCGGCGAAACCCGAAAGCAACTCGACCTCCGCTGTCTTTGCCGAGGCCAGCACTGCGATTCCGTTTTCGCCGAGGTAGCCCGCGTAGTCAAAAGCGCCAGGGTTGCGGAAGTTGTGTGGCTGATAGAGCTTGGTGGGAAAGCGAATTCTCTCTCCGTAGCGAAAATCGTGTACGGCATCAGGCGAATCTCCCTTGCTGTAAAAGCTCGCACGGATGCCGATGTGAGTGACGAGAATGTGCCCGTCAGCGTCGATCTGCTCGGCTTCCAGGTCCAACTTCTGTTGAAGGTCACTAAAGCCTCTCTGCCGCAGGCTTCCTTCGCGGATCACATGAGCAGTGACTATGACATCCTGCCCATCACCCAGGGACCCGTCTGCAATTTCATCGCTCCCGGGGCCACTCACTTGAATCGAGAGGGCTCCAAAAACAAAGAGTGAGGATAAAGCCAGAGCGATCCCAATGCGGGCCCGCCGGCGCAGGAAATAAACTGCCGAGGACCCGAACACCAGACCGGCAATGAGCCACCACAATGGTGGCCGCCAGGCGTAATGACCCACGAATATCCCTCCGGCATAAATAACAGCCGCCCACAGCAAGGGTTGGCGCGTGGCGGGTCTATGCACACGAACAGGATTCGTGTTGGGAGATGAACTCATGGGAAGCGGGCGAGAAGCTAGCGAACCAGGTGAAACACACTTTCCACGTGATAGGTCTGGGGGAAAAGGTCCACCACATGGGCTTGCTGAATGCGATATCCAGCGCTGAGCAGACCCGCCAAGTCGCGACTCAGCGTTGCCGGATCACAGGAAACATACACCATGCTACCTGCTCCCAGACCTGCCAGCCCGCGAACCACCGTTTCCCCCAGCCCACTGCGCGGCGGATCAACTACGACGAAGTTGGGCCGCAACTTATCCGCCACACCCTCCAGAAACTGCTCCGTAGTTTTGGGAACAGTTCTCACGCCGGATGGTGAATTGTGCGCCAAGTCGAGGTGTGATGTCGGTGACGATTCAACAGCGATTACCTGTGCAAAACTCTGGGACAGGACCTTGGAGAAAAGTCCTACTCCGGCATAGAGATCGAGCGCGATGTCTCCGGAATGCCCGTCCGTAACAGTTTTTACCAATTCGTCCACCAGATGACGGTTCACCTGAAAAAATGCGCCGTGGCTGACGCGGTAAGAGGCGCGCTGCGTGTTGTAGACAAATTCTCCCGCGCCTAAGCTCACGATTTGTTCGGATTCGGAACCATGACCGGCGCGTCTCCTAAGCACCGAGATGCCAGCGGTTTCGGGCAGAACTGACTTCATGTCCTCCACGATTTGTTTTGCCGCTTGCCGGCGGATATTTGAGGCGTGCAATTGCAACAGGAGCGCAGAATCCTCGGCGTTAACGAAGAATTCGATCTCCTGAACCCCCAGCGTCATCTTGCCCGCTCGACCCAGCTGCCAGATGGCTGCGAGTGCGCGATTGATCAAAGGCGAACTGATGGGGCATTGCTCGACCGGCAACATTTGGTGCGAATTGAATTTGTAGTAGCCGAGCGCAAACTCCGGCTCGGTTCTTATCTGGATCCGGGTATGGTTTCGGTAGTTCCATTCCGGCGAAGGATGGACGATGAGGTCTGTGTCAAGTTCGATCTTGGCGATGCGACGAAGGTTCTCCTTCAAGATGGCAACTTTAATCTCGAGTTGATGCGCATAGCCGGTGTGCTGGTAGTGGCAGCCTCCGCATTCGCCAAAGTACGGGCATTTTGGCGCGGTGCGAAGGGGAGAAGCTTGAACGATCTTGTCGGTGCGAGCGCGGGCGAAACCGCGTTTTTGTTCCAGCAGGGAAGCTTCGACGATTTCTGCTTCGAGGACAAACGGAAGGAAGACAGCCTTGCCCCGGCCGTTTTCGTCGGCGGGCAAGCGGGCCAGCCCATCTCCGCCATACACGAGTTTTTCGATGGTGAGCTGCAGAAGAACCTCCAAATCACATGTAAAACAAACTCAAACGTGGCACGCCATATTTCTCCAGCAGCCGTTTGTGGATAAACTGCTTCTGCAACTGTTCGATCTGTGTGCCCGACATTTTGCTGCGATAGGGAGCCAGTTCGCGATCAGCCTCTGCTCGCACCGAGACAATCTGGTCATCGGGTGTCGCCGCCAGCAGCACTGCAAACAGTTTTTCTTCTACCACCGTGAGCCTTCGTTCCAGATCTTCCAACCGCGGTGGAGTGTTTGCGGATTCCATCTCCGCGGCCATTCCTCGGAGCGTGACCGCTGTTTCCCTGGCCACCACTTGCCCGGAAACTGCCGCGCTTTCCGGCAGCCTTGCTTCTTCCAGCAACTTGGCATTGCGGAGCAGAAACGCAGCCACCTCTGTTTGCTCGAAGTCCGTCTGCCGCTCGGACTTCGTGGTTCCGACTGCGGCTTCCTTTATGTCCTCAGCCGCCACTAGCACGGCCTGCGCACAATATGCCAAGCTGTTGATCTTCTGAGATCTCGAAGGCCGCTGATCGTATTTATCAAAGGCCGCATCAATACCGCGCAACACCGCTTCGAGCGGAATTCCAGCATCTTTCCAGATCTCGATCAGCGCCCAGTCAAGGGTGGAAAGAAGCAGACCGCTCCCACGCCGCCGCTGAAAGTGCTCTTCAATTTCGGTGAAATAGTTGAAGTAGTTTTTCACGACAACCTAGCGGGCCCTGCTCCCCGACGAGGCCCGGGGCAGGTGATTCGCCGAGTTCTCAATCGCAGGTTTGGAGGTGACATTGCGCTCCCAGATGATCCGCAAACCCTCAAGAGTGAGGAAGTCATCGACCTGCTCAATATACTTTGATCCTTTGCCGATCAGCGACGCCAGTCCACCGGTCGCAACTACTTTGGTTTCCTTGCCCAACTCCGCCAGCAGCCGCTGCAGGATTCCGTCCACCAGCCCCAAATATCCGTAATACAGCCCCGATTGCAGACTGGCAACGGTGTTGGTGCCGATGATGCGCGCAGGCTTGCGGATGTCCACACGCGGCAGACGTGCAGTGCGACCGAACAACGCATCGGCGGAAATCCCAATCCCCGGGCAAATCACGCCGCCTTGATATTCTCCCTTGACCGTCACGCAATCGAAGGTGGTAGCTGTGCCGAAGTCGACCGAAATCACCGGCCCGCCATACTTTTCGAAAGCCGCCACCGAGTTGACGATGCGATCAGCCCCAACCTCCGCCGGGTTCTCGTAAAGCACTGGCATTCCTGTTTTCACACCCGGCCCGATGAAAAGCGGCTTGGTGTTGAAGTAGCTCTCACACATCTGACGCAGCGTGGAGTCGAGCGGCGGCACCACGGAAGAAATCACGATGCCGTGGATTTCCTTCACTTCTAGATTGTCCATGGCAAAGAGGTTGCGGAAGAGCACGCCATACTCATCGACGGTTTGCGTGGCAATTGTGGCCACTCGCCAGTTGGCAGCCAGGCGCTCGTAACGAGCGGCGGTGCCACCCTTCAGCGGGGACAATTTGGTGGCTTTGGTGAAGACGCCCAGCACCGTATTCGTATTGCCGACATCGAGGACTAGAAGCATAGGTGTTACAGCTTTCTTACCGTCCCGCTCAACACGGTGCGTAGGCCTGCGGTGGTTCTAACCTGCAAAAACCCACGCGAATCGAGGCCTTCTGTTATGCCTTCGAAGCCACCATTTTCCTCGACCGTGACAGGAGCGCCGTTAACCGAAGACGACCGCTCGGAAAAGCGCCTCAGAATCGACTCCCGCGCGTTAGCGTTTTCCGTCAATTCACGATATTCCCGGTCGAGTGATTTTAGCAAAGCCGCGCACAGTTCCACCCGCGACCACTCGCTTCCCGTTGCCAGCCGCAAAGAGGTTGCCACGTCCTGCAAGTCGGGAGGGAAAGTCGACTGATTGACGTTGATTCCGATTCCCACCACTACATGTCGCACGCGAGTAACCTCGGCGTTCATCTCGGTGAGAATGCCGCAGAACTTCTTGCCCTCAATCAGAAGATCATTGGGCCATTTCAAGTCTACCTTGACCCGAAGATCGACATCCTGAATCGCCGCCTTAACCGCCAAACCTGCGGCCAGAGAGAGAACCAACACCTCCGACGGCGGCAGTGCCGGGCGCAGCACAATCGAACAGTAAATCCCCACTGACTGGGCCGAGTGCCATTCATGGGCGCCGCGTCCGCGTCCTGCTGTTTGCTGCTCGGCGAGAAACACGCTGCCTTCGGGCGCTGCGGCGCTGGCGGCGTCCATGGCGAGATTATTGGTTGAGCCAGTCTTGTAGTAGTGATGAATGTTTTTGCCAAAGATGGTTCCATGCAGCAATGGTGAGAGAAAGTCCGGCAGCAGCAAATCAGGCATCGAATTCAGGCTGTAGCCGGTCGCAGGATGTCCGCCGATGTTGACCCCTAGCTCGCGGAGTTGTTGCACCAGCCGCCAGACTTCCGAACGGCCGGTACCAATCTCAGATGCAATCTTGGTCCCGCTGACCACTACGGTTGCGTGATCCGCCAGCAGTCGGACGATGCGCCCTAGCCGGGCGTCGGTTTGCGGCACGGGTTTAGGGGACATGGACGATCTTGTCCGCGCATTTCGGATTGTCCCTGATTTCTTGATGGACGAATTATGAGCGTAGGACGCCAAAACAACAAATGCTGTTTGTCGAAGCTACACTGGTGCCACACGCAGGCTCATGTCCACGGCCGGAGCCGAGTGGGTTAGCGCGCCCACGGAAATGAAATTTACTCCGGTCTCCGCATAGCCGCGTACATTCTCCAGGTTGATGCCGCCTGAGACTTCCAGGGGAATGTGCCGGCTGGCCTGCGAGCATCGCTCTACCGCCTGTTTCACGGTCTCGACCGACATATTGTCGAGAAGAATGGCTTCTGCTCCATGCTTCAGAGCCTCGTCTAACTCGACTAATGAGCGCACTTCGATCTCGATTACTTGCTCGCCACGGCGGTTCTGGTGGGCACGCTCAAGTGCCGGCGCGACTCCGCCCGCGAGCGCGATGTGGTTGTTCTTGATCAGCACGCCATCCGACAAATCCAGGCGGTGGTTGTGTCCGCCGCCGCAGCGCACAGCGTACTTATCCAAGGTGCGCAGCCCGGGTGCGGTTTTTCGGGTGTCGAGGATTCTCGCATGAGTACCGGTCACCGCATCTACGAATTTGCGTGTCAGCGTGGCAATGCCACTCAGCCGCTGCATGAAATTCAAGATCACGCGCTCACAGGAAAGCACCACGCGAGCGTTATGCCGGATGACTGCAACCGACTGGCCTTTGTGCAGACGAATACCGTCGAATATCTCCGGATGAGTCGTTACCTCATAGTGCGATGTCACCGCGCCGTCCAGCTCCGCATACACGTCGAGAATGCGAGCGACACATCCGATGCCGGCCAATATGCAATCCTGCTTGGCAAGGACGGTTCCCGTGGCGCGCTGATTCGCGTCCACGCAGGCATAGCTGGTTGCATCTCGCGTGGCCCGGTCTTCCTGCAGCGCGTTCTCGATGACAGCGGTGATGCGTCGGCTATTCCAGTCCATAAATCAGTCGTTAATCTTTGGTCATTAGTCGTTAGCTGAGGCCACGTGGACTATTTCAATTCCTCCAGCTTGCTCTTCGCTTTTTCTCTCAACCCGGCCAATTCCCCAGCACGCTTTCTCAGCCCTTCAACCACATTCGCCGGCGCTTTTGCCAGGAAACCTTCGTTACTGAGCTGGCGTTGCCCGTTGGCGATCTCCTTTTCCATTTTCTCCAATTCTTTCGTCAGGCGCTCGCGCTCAGCAGCGACGTCAATCTTCTTCTCGTAGACTATACGCACGTCAAAACGCGCCGTGGCACGCGACGGCGCTTGGCTCGCCTGTGACTGTGTCACATCTGCGATGGTCGATACATTCGCCAATCGCTCGATTGCTTCCCGATTCTGTTCCACCAAGCTTTTCGTCAGCGAATCATGGGCAAAAAGCTCAATCGGGATTTTCGCCTTCTGCTCGACTTTCAATTCCGCCCGCAGATTGCGCACGCTGACGATCAGATCCTGCAACACAGCCATTTCCGTTTCGGCCGCGAGGTCGATAAGTTTTTCGTCTGATTGCGGAAACGCGGCCAGTGCGATCGATTGCAGCGGCGCGTTGCCATCGTAAATTGCCTGCCAGATTTCTTCCGTGATGAACGGCATGACGGGATGCAAGAGTCGCAGTGCGGCCTCGAATAAGCTGACCAGGTTCTGGCAAGCCCTCTGCGCCGATTCCCGCGCGGCCTCATCCATCAATCGCGGTTTGATCAATTCTAAATACCAATCGCAGAATTCTCCCCAGAAGAAATCGTAAATCTGGTTCGCGGCTTCATGGAAGCGGAATGTCGCAAGCGCGTCATGCACTTCTTTAGTCACACGATTGAAGCGTGAAAGAATCCAGCGATCTTCGAGAGAACCAGCTTTAAAGGTTGTAATGCCGGCAACGCCCAGCCGGTCCACATTCATGAACATGAAGCGTGCCGCATTCCAAATCTTGTTGGCAAACGCCCGGTAGCCTTCGGTCCGGCTCTCGTTAAACGCAATGTCGGTCCCAGGGGCAGCCATCGCCGCCAGCGTGAAGCGGGTAGCGTCTGTACCGAAGCGCTCAATGATGTCCAGTGGATCAATAACATTGCCCTTGGTCTTCGACATCTTCTGCCGGTCAGCATCACGCACTAACGCGTGAATGTAGACCTGGCGGAAGGGAACGCTGTCATCTTTCTTGTCGGCCCAGCCGCTGGCTTTCTTGATTGCCGCATCCTGCTGATGTCCATCCATGAAGTGGCAGCCGAACATGATCATGCGCGCCACCCAGAAAAACAGGATCTCGTAAGCGGTGATTAACAGCGTGGTTGGATAAAATACTTGCTGCGCTCTTTCAGTCTCAACCGTTTTCTCCGGCCAGCCAAGTGTGGTGAAGGGCAATAACCCCGACGAAAACCAGGTGTCGAGAACGTCGGTATCTTGCGTCAACGTATCACTCGCGCATTTTGTGCACTTGGTGGGCGCTTCCCGAGCCACAATGATTTCGCCGCATGCACAATGCCACGCCGGAATGCGATGACCCCACCACAACTGGCGTGAGATGCACCAGTCGTAGATGTTGTTCATCCAGTTCAGATAAATAGTCTTGTAGTTCTCCGGGACAATGGTGATCTCGCCGCTTTCTACGGCTTCAGTCGCGTGTTTCGCTAAAGGCGCAATCTTGATGAACCATTGCGTGGACAGCCGAGGCTCAACCACGGTCCCACAGCGGTCACACTTGCCCAGAGCGATGGTGTAGTCCTTTTCGGCCACCAAGAAACCTTGCTCGCGCAAATCTTCCAGGACCCGCTTTCGCGCCGCAAAGCGGTCGAGCCCGGCATAGGGGCCTGCATTCTGGTTCATGTGCGCGTGTTCATCCATTACGTCGATTTGCCGCAGGTTGTGCCGCAAGCCCGCCTGAAAATCGTTCGGATCATGGGCCGGAGTCACTTTCACCGCGCCGGTGCCGAACTCCGGCTTGGCCAGATCATCGGTGATGATCGGAATCTCGCGATTCATCAGTGGCAGCAAGACTCTCTTGCCATGCAGATGCATGTAGCGCTCATCTTTTTCATTCACTGCAACCGCGGTATCACCCAGCATCGTCTCTGGACGCGTAGTCGCGACGGTAATGAATTCACTCGACCCGATCACCGGATAACGAATTTCGTACAGCTTGCCTGCCACTTCCTCGTGCTTGACCTCAAGATCCGATATCGCCGTCTCACAGCGCGGACACCAGTTCACGATGTACTTCCCGCGATAAATCAGGCCTTCTTCATGCAGGCGGACGAACACCTCGCGCACCGCGCGGTTAAGGTTCTCGTCCATGGTGAAATATTCACGGTCCCAATCGACCGACGCGCCCAGGCGCTTCATCTGGTCGAGGATCGCGTTGCCATAGAGCTGCTTCCATTCCCACACCCGTTCAATAAACTTCTCGCGACCGAGACCGCGGCGCTTCTTGCCTTCGCTGGCCAGTTGACGTTCGACCATCATCTGCGTGGCAATGCCCGCATGATCGGTGCCGGGCAGCCACAGCGTGATGAAGCCGCGCATGCGATGCCAGCGCACGATGATGTCCATCTGCGTCTGGTTGAGCATGTGGCCCATGTGCAGGCGCCCGGTGACATTCGGCGGCGGCAACAAAAGCGTAAACACTGGACGCGTTTCGCCCGGTAGAGGGGTTTTGACTGAGAAGAGCTTTTCTTTTACCCAGTAGTCCGCCCAGCGCTTTTCAATCGCGCCCGGCTCATAGGATTTGGGGAGATCGTGGGGCATGAAAAAACACTCAGCACCCAGCCGTCAGCACTCAGCCAGCCGGTTTCCGAGGATCGCTTCGGAACTTCACGGCTGAATGCTGAGTGCTGAATGCTGAGTGCTTCTCTTGATCTTACAGGCGGTTTCAAAAAGCGGTCAAACGAATCGCGGGTCTGTGTATACCGACGGCAAAATGCTCCCCCCCGTCTCGTCGTTTGAGCGGCAAAAGTGCCCCCCTCATATTCTTTGGAATTAATGCCTTCGAGCGACGCTCGGATGTGCATAGTGCGCTGTCGGGTCAATGTTGGGAGGTGCCGCGCGGCCTAGCTGTTAATCGTCCCACCACAGCTTCATTGTGCGGGTCGCGAACGTAGACAATATACCCTTTCTGGAGAAGGTTGAATAATTTGGCTAACCGTGGTCGTCAAGTCATTACCGGCGTGAATCGTTCGGACGATCAGGTTTGCAATCCAATCGAGGGAAGCTGACGCAATCTTTGGTCGTTTGTTAGTAGTGTTCGGGCCGCGCGCCATGGCTAAAGGGGCCTTTCGTTATTTTCTCCCTCTACTCTGGGTCGCTGCGACTCATTCAATAATATCCGCAAAGCTATTCAACACACAGCCACTTGGCGCACCGGCGAACACGGTGCCACCGGCAGGGATGATGTTGCTCATTGTTGTTATAGCTCCGCAGGCAATGTCGTTCACTAAATAATTAGTGCTTGCCCAAGAGCCTATCATCACGCCCCCATCGATCTTTACGTAGGCGGACGCAAAATCGATGAACACCGCTGAGATAGAATCCGTACAAGGAGTCCCCGGACAAACTGCCGCGAAGCGTGTACCGTAGAGATTCAGATTAAATCCTACCTCTTGGGTCGCAGTGCTCGGAACTTGGACACAGTGGCCATCACTTGCAACTTGCTCGCAATAGAGCCCGAAAAAGGTAGCACTGTTGACGTTATAAACTAGGACAGCTGTAGTGTTTGGGTTGTCAGCATCGGCCGCGCAAGAATAGCAATCGAATTTTACAACCGTCAACGAGGGAGTCACATGCGGCGTGCCTGTTTGCCCGAGTTGCCATGCAACAACGCTATCGAGGTTTGTTCCAGAAAGGCCGCGGCAGTTGTACCCCTTAAATTCGGCCCGGACATCAAGAACTTGAAAATCCACTGGCGCTGCATCTTGTACGAAGACAGAATGACACTCAACATCATTGACCGGTGGATAGCCATTGCTTATTGTAACGTAGCCCCAACGAATTCCGGCAACATTAGCCTGAACCTTTCCAGCGCGCGTATTGTAGTCAATCACAATGTTCCTAACGTCAATTTGGTCTGCGCCGTTGGAGATGTCGATCAGGACGTCCACAGGAAGTAGCGGTGCAGGATTATTTGCATAAAGACAGAAACCGTCGAGAATGGACCCGCTAACACTCGTACCGCTGATCGAAATTGAAGCAACACCTGTTCCCCCAGCTCCCGTCCAGACGAGGGTCGTTGAGCAGTGTGGGCCGGCATTATCGAAGCTCGCTCCAGCACCTTGAATCGTCACGCGCAAGTTGGGAGAAATTACCGTTGCGAAATTGTAGGTTCCCGGCGGAATATAAACCACGCCACCAAGCGGTGCAAGGGATGCAACCGCGTTGTTTATTTTTTGGCCCATGTCGACTCCAGGAAACTGATCAGCGTAGCGGATGTTTCCCGGCCGCACTGGACTCCAGCCTCCCTGGACAGTCCATGACACGTCTCTGAATATGGCCATTTGCATCAGCCAATCCCCAGTACCACTAGAAAGGGTTGCAGTTGCCCGCTGAAGTACGTTGTTGCCTGTTATAGGGGAGGTGTTATCTTCGACAAGGCCCGCGCCAGCCGTGCTGTGCGCAGCCTGAAGGGCGCTAAAACCGCTGCCAGGGCTGATTGCGACGTTTTGGTCAGCAAAGCCTGCACCGAAGACCTCTAAATTCGAGTTTGCCGGTGCTACATTGCCAGTATCCAGCATACTACCCATGACACTGCTGTATCCGGCGGAGACACTGTCCAGCGGATTGTTCGGATCGAGGCCGCTATATTCGACCATTACAATACCGGCTAAGGTAATAATCGGGTTGTTTGGCAACACGCACGCGAGATTTACGTAAGGAGAGTTTGTACCATCGGGACAGATGAACGTCACCTTTACAACATCATCATTCGGCGACGTTGTTCCAACGATGCTCTTGGCATAGAAAATCTGCGCACTGGTCGGCGGGGCTGTAGCCGATTGCACTGTCGGGCCAAGGGCATTGTAGAACGTGTTGGGCTGAGGAGACGTCGGGCTGTCGGTAACTGTAGCACTATAGGGATAGTTTGCTTGCCAAAAAATCCATACGGCAATCAAGTTGCCGCTGGTGGTCGGTATCGCCGATGTCACCGTACAACTTACCGTTGTTCCTGACAATGAAGGAGGACAGCTCCAGGTCGCAGCATTTTGGACAGGGGTGATCGTTGCAAACGCTGGGAACACCAAAAACAGGACAGAACAGAAGAGATACTTCTTCACGGCAGCCTCCCGAAGGATCTTATTTGTTGGGGCCCTTCTGATTCGGTGTCAAGACGACGATATTGGCGCGATTGCCAATTTGTCAATTGATCAAGTGGATACAGCCCGTCATTACGGCCTATCTTTCGGAAACCGACAGTTTTCAGTGCTGATTGACCCTTGTAAGCTACGAAGCCAGCGCATGAAGTTGTTGTATGAATTGCGTTTTACAGGCAATCCGCGAACTAGTTTTCTGACGAAGTTCTTACGGTCAAACCCGCTTTCCCGCGCGCATCTGTTGATGCCCATCTTACTGATTTGAACCTTGGTCTCTTCGCTTGCGACAACTTTGGTTGTTCTACCGTATTCGGTTGCGAGAAAACAGACTCGAACTCATTCTGATCCCGTCCGGGAAGAGGGCGACGCCCCGGAAGCGTTAAAGAAGTGGATCGCGACATTGGAGAAACGTGTGCTTGCGCTCGAAGCAGAAAATCGGCAATTGCGGGAGCAGAGGACGATTGTTGTGGAGCGATCCCAACCTCAAAAAATCCTACGAAGATTCCGTTAGAGAGCAAAGACACAATTTCTTCAAGTACAGCAATGCACGACGATACTAGCGGGAACTTGGCTGATCTATGCCCGTTTCCCCCAATATCCGCCTGGAACTCTTCACTTGCGACCTACCAACAAAAACCCGCACAAGGCTTCAAACAGTTCCTGCCAAGAGCACCCGCATTGACGCGGTAGCTCGGTAAAGCTATGCTGTCCCCCATCCCAGGGATTTGTTAATGTGACGAGGGACCCCACCAGTTTTGTGCCGCGTTCCGAACAGAGGACACCCAATGAAATTGGAGACTGCTCGCGAGAAACAGATAGATGCGTACATTGCGACGAATGATGTAAAGGAAGACGAGAAGATGCGGGTCGTTCTCAAAGGGCAACCGAAGCCCTTAGAGGTCTACCGCATACCCATCAAGCTACTAATCTACAACATTCGTAACGGTCGATTTGCTGCCGAGTTGCTCGCGAAGGAGACCGAACTCAAACGCAAGCTTGACGCTGCCAATCCTCAAGATGCCAAGGTAATCCAGAACCTGCTGCTTGATCTCAACCCGGCTGAGACTGAGGCTCTCAGGGAAGACCTCAAAAAGAATGGGCAGCTTGATCCAGGGGTCATATCGAGAGATGGAGCCGTTATCAATGCGAACCGCCGAATGTCCATTCTCTCGGCCCTTCACGATGAAAAGCATGATCCAAAGTTTGAATACTTGCGTGTTGCGAGGCTACCAAAAGATGTTGATGAACAGGATATCTGGCGAATTGAGGCTGGCTTGCAGTTTGCAAAGGAGTTCCGTCTTGATTACAGCCCGGTCAACGAGCTCCTGAAATTGCGTGAAGGGCGAGAGAGCGGTTTGACCCCACCTCAGATTTCACAGGCTCTTCTTGGGCGTTTTACCGCTTCCAAAGTTGAAGAGAAGCTCGCAATCCTAAAGCTCATAGAGAGCTATTTGGAATTTATAGCAAAGCCCCGTCAGTATCACATCGTGCAGGAGGAGCGTGACGTCGAAAAGTTCAACAGCCTTCAGGCGAATGTTGTTGCTCCTCTTAAGCGAAAGGGATTAAAGGAAGGTGAAATTGCAAAGCTTTTGACATTCGCATTCTCATTAATTCAAAAGACCGACCTGCGACACTGGGACATCCGCCTCCTGAGCAAGATCGCGGCTGAACCGGCCGCGCATGTGGAACTTTTCAAGAATTACAACTTCAAGAACCCTAACGGTGCTTCAAAGGAAACGCTTGAGGAAAGCTTCACGACGGCGAAAGAAATCTTAGACGCGCAGGCAAGCCACAACAAGCCGGAGCGCCTTCTCAAGAAAGCGTTATCAGCACTCCAAGGTATCGCCTCCAACAACTCGAAGCTAGGCGATCCAGCCATGAAAACGCTGCTCACGAGCTTGAAAAAAGAAGTTGAACGGCTCATGAGTGCGAAAGCCAAATGAGCCTATGCCGAGTCACGCGCCCAAACTTCGACTCGAATCCGACCGTCTGTTACTTAGCATTGGTCGGAATTCAGAGTTATTGTCTGGCATGCACCGCATTTATTTAGTAAATGTGCTGGGGTTCGAGCCGACCAGCGAGCCGCACGGGTATGTTATGGCGGGAGTACCGAACGCAGAGACATTAATCGAACTGATCGAATATCTCGATGAACAAGGCGCTCACCCCATCATCAACGACAGTTTGGAAGGGGTCATTGAAGAATTTCGAGGTGCGTCTGCGGACTTGACGGCTGCCCGGCAAGCTGGCCAGGCCGTCAAGTCCACGCCCCCTGATTTTATTAAAGTCCCAAATTTCAAACGCAAACTCAAGCCTTACCAGATTCCCGCGGTTGCGCACGCCGTGGCAGTGGGTAATGCTGCAAACTTTTCTGTGCCTGGAAGCGGGAAAACTTCAATCGCGTTGGCGGCGTTCGCCATATTTCATCAGCGCAATGAGGCCGACAAGCTTGTGATCATTGGTCCTAGGTCTTCATTTGCCCCTTGGGAGGAGGAATTTCAGGCTTGCTTTTTGAGAAAGCCACAGAGCATTCGCATCTCGGGAAATCGCGCTCGAAGAATGAAGTTGTACCGAGAGGCGACCGATGCTGAGTTGATACTGCTTACCTATCAAATGGCGACAGGTGATCACGACAAATTAAGGGCTTTTCTCCGCCAGAACATTTGTCTTGTTGTTCTTGACGAATCACACAACATCAAACGCCTCGAAGGTGGTACTTGGGCGCCAACGCTCATTGACATCGGGACCTATGCTCGAAAGCGCATGATATTAACCGGAACGCCAGCACCCAATTCGGTCGTAGATCTTTGGTCGCAAATGACGTTTCTATGGCCAAATCCGCCGATCCTCGGAACCAGAGATCAGTTCAAAATGCAGGTAAAAGAGGACGAATCTCGTTCCCTTCCTGAAATCAGGCAAGAGCTCTTCCCTTTCTACTGGCGCATTCGCAAAAAAGACCTTCATCTGCCTCCCGCTCGTTTCCGATCTATCGAATTGGACCTGCGCCCATATCAACGCGCCATCTATATGGTGCTCGCTGCCAAAGTGTTGTCGGAAGTGGTTAAAGTTCCGACCGAACGCGCTAGGCTGCGGATGTGGCGTACTGCGCGTATGGTGCGTCTGCTGCAAGCTGCTTCTAATCCCGCTCTTCTCACACGATATTCCACTGAGTTCCAGGTGCCACCGTTAAGCGCTTCCGGCCTTTCCGTCGATGAATTAATCCGTGATTACCACAAGTTTGAAACGCCGGCCAAAATCGATTTCACAATAAAACTCGTGCGAAGCCTAGTGAAGAAGAAACAGAAAGTTCTGGTCTGGACGGCATTTGTCCACAACATACGCACGCTCGAAGAGAGTCTCAGAGACCTTCGTCCTCGTGTGGTTTATGGCGATATTCCGAAGGACATAAGTGAAGATATCGAATTCAACAGGGAAAAGATGATCCAGGAATTTAAGACTGATCCTGAATATCCGATTCTGATAGCAAATCCAAGCGCATGCGCTGAATCCGTATCGTTACACAGAGTTTGCAATCATGCTATCTATGTTGATCGAACATTTAATGCGGCACATTACATGCAGTCGTTGGACCGTATACATCGTGTTGGTATGAGTCAGAACCAGCGCGTCCAGTATTACCTGTTACAAAGCAGAGACACAATTGATGAGGTGATCCATGAGCGGCTGCTGGAAAAAGAAAGACGAATGCGGACGTTGCTCGATGATGACATCTCGGTTATGAACTTGGACTATGAAGAAGCCGACTTCAGCGAAGAATCCGAGGAGGATCGCGATTTTTCCACGCTTGTGGAGCATCTTCGAAAGACAAGTAAGAACATGAGAAATGATTGACACGTTGGCTGAGCTGAACCGGGTGTTGTTGGCAGTGAACGACCTGTGTGACACCAATCACACGGCGGCGCTCAATGCTGTCATTGAACTTTGCAAAAGCACAGTCATCGAGGGGCGAATACCCGACCACGAGAAAAACATTTCATTTGCTCACGAAATAGGTTTTCTAACGCTTGAAAGTTCTACGATTCGCCTCACGCCTGACGGCAGAGATTTTATAGCCTTAAATCCGAACAGCCAGTATGACCTTACTGAAGAACAAAAACGTGTCCTGTTGAGGACGTGCTATCTCCACGGTCCACTTCGTAAAAATGCTAGAGGGGTTTTGAAGGTATTCTCTCCTGCTTTGGAGGGCGCGAGATTGCGATGGTCGTTTTTCGACAGCTCTCCATTTCCAGATGAGTGGACGGTTGATCATCTCAGCCAATTGAGTCTCGTTACAAGGACCGATGATGGCTGGGAAGTGAGCACAGAATACACCAGGACGGTGTCGTCTTTTTTGGATGAAGGTGAGGGCTGGTCCGAAGAGAAATTTCGCGAATATCTGAAAGAGAAAGAGGAGGTCGGTAAACTCGGGGAGACACTCGTCAAGGAATTCGAAAGGCAGCGATTGCTTGGCCTGGGTCACCGAGTGGAAGCTCACTGTGTCCGAAACATTAGCAATGTGCGCGTCAATGCGGGATATGACCTCGAATCGTTCGATGGCCCGTCTCCGACTGTCGCGTATGATCGTTTCATCGAGGTTAAAGGAGCAAGAGGGAGCCAATTACGATTCTTCTGGAGCGAGAACGAGATCACAATTGCCAAGCGGCTAGGAAAACGATATTGGATTTATTTCCAAGGCTCTATTGACGCAACCGCCGGAATTGCCCGCGATGAGCCGATACTCCTTAACGACCCAGTCACTTCAATACTCACCGACGGTCGCTTCAAGACTGTTCCACAGGGCCTCATTGTTGAGTCCGCAATGAAGGGCAAGCCGAAGAAAACGCGGAAGGTAACGAGTTCGTCAAATGGGAAATAAGTTTGTCACGTTCATCGAGCAGGGCAATGGGACGGCGCACGTTGGCGCGAGACTCAGTGAACCCACGAAGAGTCCCTTCGGCTATTTTGGCGCAAAGCAACGCTTGGCGCTTTATATTGCTAAAACATTACCACCGCACAACGCATGGGTTGAAGCGTTCTGTGGCTCGGCTGCTGTAACAATGGCGAAGAAACCCGCTGAAATAGAAATCGTTAATGATGCTGACTCCCAGATTGTTAACGTATTTCGCCAATTGCGGCAACACTCGGCCAAACTCATCCGACTCGTGGAATTGACGCCATACGCACGCAGTGAGTTTGAAGATGCCTACAGAACGACGACAAAGAAATCGAAGTTGGAACAGGCGAGGCGGTTTCTGGTCGCGTCGATGATGACCGTGAATGGCGCAATAGGATCGAACGGGAACGGAGTTAGGCATAGCGGGTTTTCCTACTCCCAAGCTTATTCGCGAAATGGACAAGAGGCGCGCGTCCACCGATGGAATTCTCTCCCCGACCGCTTGCAGGCTGTAGTGCAACGGTTAAAACACGTTCGTGTTGAACGCAGAGATGCTCGCGAGTTGCTTGAAATGTTCATGAACCGTCCTGCAACGTTGGTGTATCTTGACCCGCCATACTTAATGGATCGCTCCCACGGTTACAAAATTGACGCGAACGAGAAAACGTTTCACGAGGAATTGCTAGAACTGTGCGTCAGAGCAAAATGCATGATCCTGATGAGTGGATATTCGAATCCCCTATACAGCTCGTATTTAGCAAAGGACGATGGGTGGAAACAAGTCAGTATCAAAACCCATACAAGAGACACAAAGGGCAAAGACCTCGCACGCACCGAAATCCTGTGGATGAACCGATACTTTACAAAAGCCAGCGCCAGGGGCCGAGTACCGATTCGCCTCAGCGCCCCGGAGAAGGCAAATCACAAAATCAACCCGGTTCGAGGCAGGAAGTCATCCGAGTAACATTCGGCCTCAATTGGCGCGGCATCGCCGGGTGAACGTGAATCACATTGAAACACCAACAGCTTCAGCTAGCGTTCGCCAGTGACGGGGATGCGGACAATAGCCCTGCCGAATCTTTCCGGCGTACCACCGAGAAACGCCGATTCGTGAAGCAATGACCGACGTGGACACTTCCGCCAGTAGAGGCTTAATCTTTTCGGAATAAACTTCAGGTGTTAGCCAAGACGGTTGGCTGGACGCCTTCCACAAGGAACGCGCGGTGGCGTGCTGACGCTGACTCTCTCCTTCCTTCGCTATCGCCTCTAGGGTGTGGCCGGCAATTCTCCCGATCCGCGCAGCTTCCGCGAGACGTTTCGTTGCACCTTCGATCGCACACTCGCCGCAATCGTTTCGACCGCGCCTGATGGTCTTTCCGCAACCGCGGCATACACGTTCAGGTTTCGACGGTTCAACTGCGAGTACCGGCAAACCACCTTTTGCTTCTCGCCGGTGTTCCTGTGTCAATCGAGTAGGAGTTTTACCAACTCGTGAAGTCGTCGCCCAAAGCGTGCGAGCAACGTACTCAGCCCATGGCGCAACAAGCTTGCCCCAGACGGCCATTGTCTCGCTCAACCTCATGGTGATACTCCTCAACAGGCGGCAATTCCCGGTTGGTTCCTCGAAGAAATCGGAACGACGAAAAGGTTCTCGCGTGATCCAATCCAGCAACCAAGCATCGACAGACGGGCGCACTGCCTCCATGATGTCGCAGGCAAGGCTATCGCGATTCGGAGTGTCAACGTGCAGCATTCCGATTCCAGGATCGAGCCCAACTGCCGCAGCCGCTAATCGGGTTTCAATCTCAAGCAGCGCATAGCAATAGTTCAGGATCGCATTCGGCGGGTTTGTCGCCAGTCTCGGCGATCCGCTGAGTATGGATTTCCGTGTCTCAAATTTTCGCCAATGTTCCGGCACGCGCGCAACGTCCTGTCGCGGGAAGTTAATAGGCAACTCGCTCCATGCTGACCAATAGGCACTAGCGGCATGCGCTTCAAGTCGTGCAACCGTGTCCAGGCTTTCAGCAGTGGATAGTGATTCCGCCAGCTTCGCGATAATGTCTGCTGCGCTTTCGTTGACGAGTTTACTCCGCATCAATTGTTGCTGACCATCGAGCTTCGCACGCATAAGCTCACGCATGATTTCGAGTGCTACGCCACTCTGATGGGCGAGTGCCTGCGCCCGTCGCAGCCGGGCATCGGATGAGGCGGTAGGCCCGGTAACCAGCGAAACTTTGCCCGAACGGTTAAGCATGGTGAGCGACGCCTGCTGGTCGGCGATCCACTTCAGAGCGTCCAATGTAAAGAATCCGTCTTCGGCGATACAAACCAACCGACGCAAACGATGCCCCACGCGGGCGAGCCTAACCGTTCGGCGCTCATCGGCTATACCATCCTCAATTTCGAGATGGCCCGACTGCATACGCACGCGCACGCCGAAACCGTGGATCGTGAGCACACCGCTCTTACTAATGGGAGATTTGCTGGACTTCAGGACTTCAGGTAGGTTGTGCAAAGCTGCCATTGGAGTGCCTTTCCTATGGTGGTCAGGGCTTGTCGGCTGCTGGTAACAGTCGGCAAGTCCGTATAAGATACTGATTATTATAATACTTAACCTGATTCGCCCGCAACCGATCTGACGCGGAGGTCGTGTCGTGCAGTCACACTCTTGGTTTCGTAGACAGGGTTGGTCGCTTCTGGTTTGGTTCCTTTGCGCACCCGCATCGTTGATCCCTTATTATCTGGCCAGAACCCGACACGACCCCCCGGTTGGCGCATATATCGCCATCGTCGGCGGACTAGCTGCATTCGTGACCTTCCGCGATAGGATGCCACGGCCAGAAAAAGCAGCATGGATTTTTATCATTACCCTACTCATAGTCGCGGAGATCAGAAACCTTTATGTAGCCGATGCCGATCAACTTGAGAAGTTCAGAAAAATATCCAGCGCTTTGGATGCGACCAAGAAGGGTCTAGACGCTACCGCGAGCGGAATCGATACAACTGCCAAAGCGTTGAATCAAAGTATAGCCGACAGCCAGGCAGAATTCAGCGCAACTATGGGCCGTACGAACGCTGTGCTGCCAAACATCACAGGCGGCAAATCATATGGTGCATTAGTCCCGATGCTTCCAAATCTCTTGCCTGGACAGAAGAGAGGTTAGTGCTGGACCTGCAAATACAGCCAGAACAATTCCTAATGTTGGATAACGATAAGACCCGCTTCCGGGTATTTGTTTACATAGCAGCCCAAAATTTTACTGCGTCGGAGACTCTGGATTTCAAGAAAGGGCCAAACGGACTCTGGATGTATAGATACACAATCTACAGGCAGAATACGAAGTCTGAATATGCAATAGCGAGAAAGAAAAACAAAGCTCCCATACCGGAATTCCTGGAAGCAGTAGATTGGTCATCTGATGCCAATGCCGCAGTACCGACTAAAGTAAAACCAACAGATTGGAATTAGCGGGGATGGACAGTCCTGTGGCTGAGGGTGTGCGCATTCAGACAAGCCGCTCACGCTTGGCTAGCTCAACCTCCACCAAAGTCTTGGGCCTTTCCGAGAGTGCAAGAAATCTGCCTGTTATTTTGTATGGCAGATGACTGCGCTTAATGCGTGTGCCTCGATATTCGTTAAACGCTTGTTTCATATCTACCCAATACGGTGACACGTAAGCCCTAAGCAAGGGGTCCGCGTTTTTGTCGATCAGCCTGTCCTTCAGTTTCGCCTCAAGATTGTTGAGATTTAAGGCTTCATTTTCTGCGTAAGCACCTTCAGAAGTTGGAAAAGTTGGTACAGGTATTCGACGTGAACCACCCTGAACTGTTCACATTTGCGGAAGGAGTAGAGCCATCCGTATTCGGGCAGACCGGCCATCGCTTTCGCAAATGTTGTGGGAGTTCCGACGTGACGCCTACTTCTCGCAAATCTGACGATCTCGTTGCGAGCATACCAAGCTGACTCAGACAATAGCTTCGCTTGGAGGTCTTGCCGTCTTCTCTGCGCATCTCGAAGCTTCGCTTCAAGCCGACTTGAGCTGGCTACCACCTCTCTAAACCCTAACTTTTCAGCGGCAACAAAAGCTGCAAAGAAAAACTGATAAAACTGAATTCCTACTACCGCCTGAGAGATGAGAACGTTCACCGCATTTCTAACGTCGTCGATGCTTTGCCGCAGTGGGTAGTATTCAGAAGAGAGGCGGTATTCGATTGCATTTGCCTCTTCGTACTGTTCTCGCGTACGTGCGAGCTCCTGCCAGCTAACCTCGACATCCCCATCCCTAAGCAGGCATCCCAATGGTGCGTCCTGACGAAAGGGTATGCACCACTCCACTCCTGGCACCATTTGGAAGGTCACTCTCACGTCGTTAGGCTTGCGCACTCGCTTAAGTTCTAGGCCGATTCGACCCCAGTTGTGCTCAAGAAACTGTTTCAGGACCTTGTATCTTGCCAGCAGTTCGTTGCGTTTGATTACTTCGGGTCTACCGACTTTCTTCGGATGTTTTGCATTTTTCGACATGCAGAATAAAACCCTGTCAAGCGACGCGTCGACACCAAACCTGCCTTCTTTTTGATCGCATTTGCCGTATCGCACCAAAACTACCTTGGTTTGCAGCCGAAGAATCGATTATCGCACCAAAATGTTTTGTCGCTCCTGAACAGCCCTGTAAGCCCATGAGACATTCGCGCCCAAGGGGGACGCGAATGACCAAACCTAGAGTTGGGAAAAAACAACAGCAATCGAAGAAACCAGGCTTCCGAAAACCCACCCTTGCTAGGGTTCCCGAGCGAGGTCAGGCAGCACGTAATCGTGCGCTACATGCACTTTCCGCAATGCGGAACGGGGCTTCAATCTCCCGCGCAGCCCGCGAGAATGGTGTTACCCTTCGCACGATCAAGCGTTATGCGGGGGCAGCGCTCTTGCAGGAACGTCCCGGCGGGCGTATCCGCGCAACCGATAGCGACCGCCTGGTGCGTTACCTGCAAATCCCAGGTCCGAACGGACCCAGGGAAATATCGGTTCGCGGATCGAAAGCAGCCAGCGAGGTTGCGAACTACAAAGCAGCCGTGAATCGGTTTCTCCGTGGTGATCGGAACGCACTCGCAAAATGGCGGGGAAAAAAGATTGCCGGCATCGAGCTAATAACCGATGGCAAGGTTCTCGTTGACCAAGCCGACAAGGGACAGCTGCCCTACGCTCTCTACCGTTCGCTCTCCGCGGGCGCAGCCTGACACAGCAGCTCCATAAGCGTTCGCTCGGCCAACGCCAGGCTCCTCGATGTGTGATCTGCGGATCGGCGGAAGGTGTCGAGCACAACCACGTCGGCGGCCGAAATCACGTGGCATGGTTCACATCCCCACTATGCCGCAAGCACCACGAAGCTTTCCATGTAGCACTGAGGGCAGCAGGTGTTGACCTGACCTACACCGATGACAAGCAGGAGCGGATCAGCCGGGCTCGACTAGCCACGCTGGTCTTCATGTGGATGTTGGAAGAAAGCTCGAAAAATCAATGGGAGAAACAATAAAACATGCCTACAGTTCATGACATCTTTCTTCGTGCCTACGCAGTTGCAGCCGATCAGAAAAAAGGAGGCAAGGGCGAATCTCGCGGTGGCAATGATCCAAAATGGCCCGTGCACGCGCTGGTAGTCGACACGGAGACGCGAATCACGGCGGATCAATCTTTGACCCTCGGCGTGTATCGACTATGCAAGCTGACGGACGATAAATACAGGGTGACACAAGAAGGACTTTTCTACGCCGACGATCTTCGGGTGGAAGAACTTAAGGTCCTCAAGACCTACCGGCGAACAGCGGTTTCCGATGTGAAATCATTTCCACCACAATTCTCATTGCACTCCCGTTCGGAGTTCATGAAGAAAGTGTTCTACCCGGCCATGAAGCGAGATGGTGCCCTAGTCTGTGGCCTGAATTTGCCCTTTGATTTATCGAGGCTGGCCCTTGATTGGGGCAAGGCTGGCAAGGGGGGTAGTGACGACCGCAGTTGGTCCTTGACGATGGTGCGGTATCCAAACGGTGAGGAGAACAAGAATTGTAGGCGTGTAATTATAAAACCGATAGACAGCAAGAAAGCATTCATCAGCCTCGCACCCGAATGGGTTCCGAAAGGAAGGACAAGAGAGTGGAAACATGAACCCCACTTTCTTGATTTACGAACGCTTGGATGGGCGCTGTTCAATCAGTCCTTTTCGCTTGAGCGCCTTTGTCAACAACTGAAAACCGAGCATCAGAAACTCGACCATGAACCTACTGGCGAAGTGACCCCGGAAGAAATTGAATATGCCCGGCAGGATGGCCGCTGCACTCTGGATGCCCTCAACACACTGAAACAGGAATTCGATAAACACCCAACCGCCCTTAAGCCCTATAACGCGTATTCCCCGGCGAGCGTGGCCAAAAGTTACCTGGAAGCAATGGGAATTACCAGACCCGCAGTGAAGTTCAAGATTTCCAACAGAGAACAGGGCATCGCAATGCAGAGCTATTACGGTGGGCGCTCAGAAACCCGAATACGCTGCGCCGACGTTCCCGTAGTTCCCGTCGATTTCACCAGCGAATATCCAACCTCCTGCGCGTTGCTGGGCCTCTTCGATGTTCTCACCGCAGAGCGTGTGACTTTTGAGGACGACACCGAAAACACCCGGCGTTTGCTGGCTAGTATTTCCCGCGAAGACTGCTTCAAGCCCGCAATATGGGGAAGCTTTAAGTTCTTCGCTCTCGTCCTGCCAAATGATGACATTTTGCCCGTTCGGACCGTTTACGATGGAGTGACCCAGAATATTGGCAACAACTATCTCACCTCGGACACGCCGCTCTGGTTTGCAGGCTGCGATCTGATCGCCTCCATTATTCGGACCGGGAAGGTGCCCCACACCGTGCGAGCGATTCGCCTCGTGCCGCATGGCAAACAAGCAGGAATGAGGAGCGTCAATCTGCGGGGCAGCATGGTTGAGATTGATCCATACAAGGATGACTTGTTCCGCAAGGTGATTGAGCAGCGCAAGTTGCACAAAACGGATGAAGCCCTTTACTACTGGCTGAAGATTCTGGCCAATTCCATCTACGGCTTCTTTGTTGAGCTGATACCCGAAATTCAGAACAAGAATGTCCCCGTACGAGTGTTCTCAGGCGAAAAGAAGTTCCCTGATTCTTCTGACGTGCTTGAGAATCCCGGCCAGTGGTTTTGCCCGGCGCTGGCTTCCCTCATCACTTCCGCTGGGCGTCTACTCCTGGCGATGACCGAGGCCAGCGTCCAGGAAAAACAAGGCACGTACTTGTTCTGCGATACCGATTCCCTTGCAATCGTAAGCTCGGAAAAAGGCGGCTCGCTCGATATTCCCGGAAGTGAAGGAGTCAGAATCATGACATGGAAAGAGGTGCAGGGCATCGTTGACGCATTTGTCCCGCTGAATCCGTATGACCCGAAAGCCGTAAAGGGTTCGATCCTGAACCTTGTGGATGCGAACCACGTTGACTCTGACTCGACAAAACCACAACGGCAACTATTCGGCTACAGCATTGCAGTCAAGCGCTACACTCTTAGCGAAAAGTTAGGCGACAAGAATATCAAGATTGTCGATCCAAAGGCGCACGGTATCGGTTTCCTCTATCCGCCAAAGGACTCATCCAAAGATTGGGATGAGGACATTCCGCAATGGATTTACGAGATGTGGGACTACGTGCTTAGAGGCGCTCTCGACTTACCGCGCGAGGCACCATCCTGGCTCGACGTTCCGCAAATGATGCGCCTCACGATTACCACGTACAACGTGCTAGATATGCTGGGGAAATGGGAAATAGCGCGACCCTACAACTTTCTTTTCCTGCCAATGGTCGACCCAACTGTCGGGCACGCGTTCGATAAACGTGCCAATGAAGATGTTTTACTCGTATGCCAATTCTCATCGAAACAAGATCGCTGGTTTGAAATGGAATGTGTGAATGTCCATTCGGGCAAGGCATACCGAATGGTGGATTGTACTCAGGGTAAGAGCCTGGCGCATAACGTCGTTATCCCTTCGCAGTTCGCACGCTTGCTAGTTCAGTACCAGGAACATCCAGAATCAAAGAGCCTAGCGCCCGATGGAATGCAGTGCCAGGCAAACTCGCGGGGGCTGTTGCAGCGTGCGCACATAGTTGCTGGCGATCTTCGGTATGTCGGTAAGGAGACAGACCGGAAATGGGAGGAAGGCGACGATCCTAGCATCTTGGAATTTCAATCGACCGAATACGGAAGAGCGACCAAAGTAGTTGCGAGTGAAGAAGTTAAAGCTGATATCGCTGCGATTGGCATCAATGAATGTGCTCGCGAGAGCGGGTTTGATCGCAAGAACTTTATTAGAAAGCTACTTCGCGGATGGCCTGTGAAACGAAACTCGTACAATGAATTCTTGCGATGGCTTCAGACCTACAAATCACGAGTGAAGGACAACCGAGTAAACCGAGATATGCCACGGCGGAGTAACAGTCGAAAATATGAAAGTGCATGTTGATGAATCGGGTTACACGGGTGAGGATCTTGTAAACCGAGACCAGCCTGTGTTCGTTTTGGCGTCGATTTGTCTCTCCGATACGAACGCCGATCAACTCGTTAAGAAAAGCTTCCCTGGAGTTCGGGCAGCCGAACTTAAGCACTCATCCTTGGCAAAAAGGGCGAGGGGGCAGGAGATGGTAATCGAGTTCGTCAGGCATTTGAACGCTGCGAACTGTGCGACATACGTAGTTCACAAAGAATTCTGCTTATTAACGAAACTCGTTGATCTTTGGGTCGAACCCGCAATGCATGCTCTCGGAATCGATTTTTACGAAGGGGGACGAAACATCGCATTCTCGAATATGAGCTTCTTTTGTCTGCGCACGTTTGAGAGCAAGGGCTTTTTGACAAAGCATCTCCGCCATTTTCAGAAGATGAGCAGGGAGCGAACGTGGAAGAGATATGTTGCTTTCTGGCGAGGTATTCATGATGATCTGTCGCGATGCCGCAAACAGTCGCTTGGGATTATGGATTATTTTACGACTGCTGAATCAATTCTTGGCCCCGGCCACCTAGTAGAGTTAGGAGACCAGAACCTCGATATCAGCCTGACATGTGCACTGCACATTGCAGAAGAATGGACTGATCGGACGACTGATCCGTTTGAGTTCGTGCACGACACGTCTTCTGCAATGGCACGTGAAAAATGGATGTGGGATGCAATTGTTTCGCCATTGCTTCCGTCCACCGTGGTTGGATTTGCACATCGCAAGAGGAAATATCCTCTGCACGTTACAAGAACAGTCTTTGAAGACTCGAAATTGAGCCTTCAGTTGCAACTCGCAGATATTCTCGCGGGGGCAACTGCCGAGTGGGCGAAGGGCAAGATGGGGAAGTCAGAACGAAGAGATTATTGCAACGCTCTGGAGAATGCCGGTATCCGTAAGACTGTGACTGGTGCGATTTGGCCCATACCTGAAGTGCGACGGCTTAAGGCACTTCCAGGGGAGCCACCGGTCGATCCCATTCGTTTTTTCGGAAACATCATAATTGACGCAGAGCGTCGCACACCGGACAAGGAAGGACGTATCAAGTTACACGACACCCCTTAAACTGCCCTAGAGGATCACGGTTTTGGGGAGACGCTAAAGACGAGAAAGAGGATGTTTCCCGAGTAGCAGGACACCAAGGAAGATATTCATCCCTGGAGGAGTTGTGAAGATTGCATTTCACTTTAATGCGGACGACCCGGACTTCAATGGATACTACGGTTCTCCGATTGAGCAAGAGTTTTTTTCTCGACTTCTGACAACTCGGAGTGAGATTTCGTTCTCCACGAAGATGTTTAGGGGCGATTTATTGCTCTTCCAGAGTTCGTATCGATCCGAGACCGTCGGAAATACAGTACATCAGAAATTCGATAGGAAGCTCTTCGAGGCCCTGCTTGAATCCTGGATGCATCCAGACAATTCAGTATGGAGTCAGCTTAAATCAGAAACGCTCGGCCACTTCTCAAAGGGAAACGTCTATGTATTGTGCCTTGAGAGTGTCGACCAGAGGTTCGGTGAAGCGCTGCATAGATCGCTCCTCGATCTAAAGTTCTACCTAGGAGCCCAGGAAGTCGATGATGCAACGCGGGCCCACTGGCTTCTATACTCAAATTCGTTAATAGCATTCCTCAGGGTGTCGTCCGGCAAGGCGAATATTTTTCATGGCGGGTTTGGCGATTCGTACGAGGACTATTGTGATGTGGCTCTGGAGGAAACCCTTAAGAAAGCAGGATTCTTGGAAGTTAAGTACGAAAGTCTAAATGGAAAATTCAGCATCTTTGATCGATATCACGATTTCTCACAGGCTAAGAGGGTGTCTGACTGGAAGAGACGTAGCGGAATCGTCTTGGCTTTTGTGGCCGATCAGGTTGTAACCAGGATCGGTGATACAGCCCCCGAATTGGGGAACAAGCTCTGGGCTGCGTTCGACCTTTTCGACAGGGCCGAGACGAATGAACAATACGCTCAGGTCAGTGCATCTTGCCGACGAACAATAGAATACGTGGTTGACTCTATTTTTCCCCCGGTTCCTGATGATCAGGCTTGGCCTTACAAGTTGGGCCAGCCCAATTATAGAAACAGACTGTTAGCATTTGCGGACCAATCTCGGAAAAGCAACACAAATATTGATCTCATTGTTGTAAGCACTAAATCTTTGGCTGAACAAATTGAGAAACTGGAGGCCCTCATAAACAAGGGAGTTCATGCAGAGTTTTACAGGGCAGAAGCCAGAAGGTGCATCATAAGAACAATCCTTTTGCTGGACGACATACTCTCCCTGCGTGATTCGGATTTTGATATTCAATCCCATTTGTGACGAAAAGAGTCTTCTCCGCAAAAACCCATCACGCTCCCTCCTGGGGGCAAACCGCATTACGATGAAAACTCAGAAATTCAGTTCCTATTTCTGATCTGCCACAGAACCAAATCGAGCTTCTTCAGATCGGTGATTTCGGCCCACGGGAATAGGCTATTGAATCTTTCAAGCGCCATCGCACCCTCGGCACTTTTCATTAGGGCAACATAGTTCTCGCACAACCGCTCGTAGCAAGCGACACACCGATGCTCGCGGCTCTTGCCCGAAGGTAGACGCAGTCCGAAATTGCGAAGAACGTGTTGGTCGATTACCGGTTTCTCCGGATGCAGCGTCGCCACAAGCTTACTGGCAAAAGAAGTCTCAAACCTAGATGTTTGCTCTAGGAGTAGGTGTAAAGCGTGAGTGAACGTGATCCCGCTGGCTTTGCTCGCTTCCAGCAATGTGTAGAAGTGGCGTCGCCAGCCGCTGCCCCTGCGAACCCTGTAGAAGGCGTTGAAGCGATTCTGAAACACGTAGTCTTGACCGACATCGCGTGCGTGGACCCTTTCCTGTATCCAGCAATATTGTCTAAGCCCTGTCTCGATCCTAGAGAGAGCGCCGTTGACTATTGATTCTGTTAGCTGAATCATCGGTTCCCTTGGCAAACAGAAAGCGAGCTAGGCACATCAATCTGAGTGTAACTTCCTCGCCCCACCGCCAACGATATTGGATGCGAGCAAAAAGGTGTAAAGGGAGAGAATAGCTGTGCAGGATGTCACAAGATGCACTTCCTGCGTTCGCCCTGCAATTATGTTCTCGGCTGGGTCGGGATGCAAGATATAGATTGGGTGAATTTTCCCAAACGACCTTCCCGCTTGAGAGGGTTAGACTTTAACCTCTAAGAAAAAATCCCAGGAGTTAAAACTTAACTATCACGCGATCCTACCCCAGAAAAATGAGGTGTATCTACCGTGTTTTCAATAACGTCGCACGCACTCTTGCTGGGGTTAACTATAACCCTCGCGCTCCACGACAACACTAAACCTTAGTGCAAACCACAGTTAACCTTTGATTATCCCCGCCTCACCTCCCGATTTTCCATTCTTCAGCGTGGAAGCTACACCGGCGACACGGGGGGGAGCATTTTGCCGTCGGTATACACAGACCCGTCAAACGAATCGCGGGGTGGTATACGGCGACGGCAAAATGCTCCCCCGGTGGGCCGCCCCTCGTTGACGGTTCCCGTGGAGTGGGACTCGAAATTGGTCAATGAGTGTAAACGCCTGGTTACAGCAGTAAGCAGATTCAGGTCTTGAGCCGCCTTACTACTCTCCAATTTCCCAGAGTGAGCACTATGAAACAGTCTCCTGGCTCCATGACTCCTAAGCTCGGGGGAGGAGATAGAACATGTCTTTATCCGACGTTCGCCCCCTACTCGCGGCACGCGCCCCTACCGATCCTAACGCCGCAAGGCTTCTGGAAATATTCGCAAAAGCCGATGAGATTGTCAGCGAGTATTCGTTAGAGCGGATCGGGGATGTCGAAATGCCCAGGCTCGCACAAGTGCCCCCGGCATTGCCGTCGTAAATCGCGATTTCACTCATTGAGGGTCTATGAGGAGGGTTCTATGAGCGTAAATGCCTGTTATCGCCAATTAAGCTCAGGAAAACTTTAGGCCATAGTGCGAGGTTCCATAGAACTAGGGTCTCTGGGTTGTTCCAGTTCTCGCATTCGTTCTCTAATCGCCCCATGCGCCAAGAAAAACCGGACCCGCAATTTTTGCCAATCCAATTCCACTAGAGCGATTATGTTGAGGCCTTCACACTCGTGTTGGCTTGTAAACATGGAGCACCTTGCGCCTGCGCGAGCAAGGCGTTCAGAATACAAACCCGCGCTGCGACGGGTCTGTTCAACATTGATCACTGGGGCGGCTTTGCAAGCTGGGGCAGTTAGGCCAGGCCGTCGGCGCATGCTTTCCCAATTACGCCGTCCACCGCCTCCATCACTTCCCTGATCGCATGGTCAATTCTGTTGTTCCACAATTCATTTTTCCAGCGCAAAAAATCGGGCAAGCGTGAGGGTCGAATGTCGCCAATTACGCGCCGACGCTAACCCATGCCTGCCCCCACAAGCGGCCCCTTCTCCTCGGGAGACTGCCGTGTTAATGCTGCTCCAAACAGTAACGTCCCCGAAATATTGTGACTGTTCAAAACTGCTCATTTCTACAGACTTATCGAAAGGCCACGGGCAATAATGTTCAAATTTGAACAGTTTTCGGTTTGGGAGTTTTTCTACAATCTCTCACGCCGCCATGTTCGCCTGCCCATACTGCCAAGAGAGGACTGACGTTCCGAGAGCCGTTAATTTCTGGATGGTTCACGCAGCCAGTGTGGCCTGCGAGCACTGTGGTAAACAATTCATCATCGTGGACAACACCCCGATGAGCGAGGCGCAATATCAGGCAGTAAGTCCCAATGTCCGCCCGCTGAGGGCGGCATGATTCTAGGGAACTAGCGGGCTAGCAAATCCCCCGTCCTTATGGGAAACTACTCCACCATGGCTAGAGAGCTTATCTGGCTTGAAAATAGCCGGAATTATCACCTTCACAAACCAACTGTTCAATCCCGCTCTGGTTGATCGCCTCCCATGATAACGGCTGGAAGGTGGCACTCGAACAAAGCCAACTCCGTCCATGCATCCTCCCGCGTAATATGGTCGGAGATTAGCCCGCATCTCACGCAAAACCACTCTTGAAGCTCTGGATTCCAGCGTAGCTCAGGATGCGTCATTCAGAGTTTTACTTCTACTACGTCCCCTATAGTAGTATGCAAACCCGCGCTGGGTGGCCCTCCTTCCCCGAGTGGTGAACCTGACGGTTGCCAGACGTGGCACGCCATGGCTTCCCAGCGCCTTATTCTCCACTTCGGAATTTGTTTCTTGCTGCAAGGGTCTAATATTGACTACCCGTATCCTGCAAGGCGCGAATTTCTTGACGAATCTTCTCGATTCTCGCCTTGATCGCACTTGCCAAGTGCCCTAAATCTGGCCTCGTTTCCAACTCCGGCAAAAGCTTTTCCAGAAAGGCCAATTCGTCTTTCAGTATTGGCAACCGAATCATGGCCCGAAATTATACGCTTGGCGCCGTCACCATAAAGGCTCTGGTTTCGGCTCTGGGTTTAGTCGTTTCCATTTGAGGCAATTCCGGCAGATACAGCGGTAGGTTGGCTCTCCGGGCCGCCGGTACGAACGCGGCGATTGCTGCGACGCAATTCATGGCTGCGTCACAGGCTTGGCGCTGAAGATGCCGTTGAAGCTTTCGCGGTACTGAAGGAAGACCAATACCCACAGTACAGAGGCCACCAAAGCCGGTGCAATGGTCGCCGGCGCAAGCGTCAGGTGAAACGCAAGGATGTTGTAAAGCTCCGCCGCCAACGCTGTCAGCGCAAGTGGCACGCAGTAGCCCAAAAGCAAGAGCAGCCCACCGAGCAATTGAATCGCGAAAAAGAACGCGGCAAAGTGAGATGCGCTGACGGCAACAAAGAACTGCATCGCCAGCGGATTCGCCGGGGGCGGCTGGTGGATGAAGTTGAGAAATCCGTTCAACCCAAAGACCGTAAACATAAGGCCCAGTAAATAGCGAGCAACAATCGAAGTAGTTTTCACAAGTGTCCTCTCTAGAAAGTCTGCGCGTGCGTCTGGACGGCCTGAAGATGTGGTGCAAGAAACGCGTTCCGGTCATGCCCCTGGTTCAGGGCGCTGGTCCCGCCAGCGGTGAGGAAGGTCGCATCCGTCACGCCAAGAAAACCAAATACGGACCGCAGATACGGCTCCACGAAATTGAACGAGGCCCTCTGCGTCTGGGCGTCGTAGATCCCCCCGGTTGCGATGATGAAGGTCGCCTTCTTACCGATAATCAGGCCCTTCGGCTTTCCGTCCGCGTAGGAAAAGGTCCTGCCGACACGCGCAATCTGGTCGATCCATAGCTTGAGTACGGAGGGCACACCAAAGTTATGCATAGGCGTTCCGATGACGTACTCATCGGCCTGCTCCAATTCGGCGAGCAGCGAGTCGGAGAGTGAAAGCAATTCCTTCTGCTGCGGGGTGCGGGCCTGTTCCGGCGTGTAGACGGCAGCGACCCATTCCGCATTGACTGGCGGTATTGCTGTTGCATTGAGGTCGCGGTCAATAACCCTTCCATCCGGGTGCGTAGCCTTCCATTGGGCGACGAATGCCGCCGTTAGCTCGCGGGAGACTGACCGACCGTAGAGTGGGCTGGAATCGATATGTAGCAGCGTTGACATGAGCTCTTCCTACACGACATATGATTAGTAATAAACACATGTCGATTCATAAAATAAACAAGTGTCGCTTTAGTCTCTAGGAAAAGGTATTCTTAGGGTAGGAATGGCCCAGCTTCTTCAACCCGAGACCGGAGCGCCCCAGACCGGAACGACGGATCCGCGCATTCTGCGCAGCCGCCGCATGCTCATGGATTCACTAGTAAGGTTATTGAAAAAGAAAGAGTTCGAGGACATCTCCGTGCAGGAGATCGCCGACGAGGCGACGCTGAACCGGGCCACCTTTTACCTGCACTATCCGGACAAGAACGCGCTGCTTCAGGCCATGACAGAGGTCCGCTTCCGCGATTTGATAGAGCGCCGCAGCATCACCTTTACCGACTGCCATGGAGCGCTGCGCGCCATTGCACTTGGCGTCTGCGACTATCTTACTGAAAGCACAGGCTGTCCCACTCAGTTGGCTCGGATGTCGCTCGAAGGCTCCATCATCCCGGTCGTCGAGGGCATGTTCAAGGAAGGCCTTGCCCTTCATGGGACGGCACCCGGGATCGATACGGCACTGCTGGCGACCACCGCGGCCTGGGCTGTCTTCGGGGCCGCGCGCCGCTGGTTTCAGACCCCCAACCGTGTCCCCGCCGAGGAAATGGCAGCCAGAATTGAAACCATGGTGAGTCCGGTTCTTTTCGGCGCCTCTCAATAGCTGAAGAGTGCAACCCCTATTACACTCATTGACCTTCCGAGGCTATTCGCCAGCCTTTGATTTTTAACTCTGTAGCCAGCGCAGAACTTCGTTGTAAGAGTTGCGTTTTATGCAATCCCCGGACTAAGTTAATTTGAGAAGCACAAGGGGGCGAGAAGTCATGGAAACCCAGAGCAAACCCAATCCCAAGCCAGATCCAACCCAGGCCAGAGCGCACATTGCAAGTGCTCACCAGATTCTGCAGGCTCTGCAAGAAAAGATCGGGAAGCATCCAGAGCTCGGCGACGCCATTACAAAACTGGAGACGGCGCTGAGTATTCTTACGGTAAAGACGGGCGGAATGCTGTAGCGGAATGCCGCAGCCTATTTACGCTTTTTCTCGTTGCCCATCTTCTTGGAAATTTCTGCCATCAGCTTGGGCTTGAGTTCGGCCAGGACGCTATCCACAATACTGGCAATACCGGCTTCTTCCTGGGCGCCGGTTTCATCCTCGAATTCAGGTTGCGGACTGGAATGCTGTTCTGCTTGGGGTGAGTGCGTCTCGGCAGCAACATCGGCGACCTGTGACTTGAGTTGCGGTTCGACCACTGATTCGCGAATGTGTTTCCAGCTTTCCCACGCTGCCGCCAACTCAGATTCCCGCTGACGCTCGTCCGCATTGCTGGGCGAAGGAGTGACCTCCGGCGGGGCCGACGACTGCGAGATTGCATCCGCATTCCCTGCGGCCGCGGCTGCAAATGCCGCTCCTTGCAGTTCCGGTGTCGCAGTTTCAGTCTCTGTCGAGGCGCGGGGCAAAACTGAATCAACCAGCTCCGCCAAGGTTAGCAGGGCGGTCTGATGGGCTGTCTCCTCGGTCATGGCCGCCACCAGCGATGTTGGAGCATGATGCCCAATTTCCTGGGCATCGGATGCCTCAACCGTCGACGGATGCGCATCTTCCATGCTGATCGATGCCGTAGCTTCCGATGCCACAGCAATCGAATGTCCGGCTTCGTCGGCGTGCACGGCCGCCATCGCCGCGACCGCCTTTTGCATCTCCTGCTCAAGGATTAACGCAGACTCCTCGTCCGCGATCGCAACTAACTCAGCGGTCCAGCGCGGCCCGCTGAATTGCTGTGGAATTCCATGTCCGTTCGAGGGACCTAGCGACTCCAGGGCCGCCGCAAAGTCATCTCGCTCCTCCGCCATCGGCGGAGCTTCGAGCGGAGCGACGCTCGCGATTTCTTCCGCTGGAGCCTGCATCGGAACGGTTTCCATTGCACTTACCGCCGTCTCTGCGGTATCCGCCTGCGTAGCTTCTACCACGACCGCTAGTTCACTCTTGTGCTCCACATCCAAAGTTTCAGGCTCGGCCTGGGGCTCGACGGACGGAGCGGCAGAAGCGAAGGTTGCCGCAACTTCATCTCCCATGTCGGCGATTACTTCCGGCTTTGCCTCTTCAGTCTTGCCGGCTGCATCATTCACGATCACTGCTTCCGGCTCTGTCACCGGTTCAGCGGCTTGCGTTCCGAAAGCCGCAGCCGCTGCATGTATGGCCGCGATCTCCTCAGGCGTAATGTCTCGGGGCACGGCCGCAGGTATTTCAACCGGTTGCTGCTCTTGCTCTTTGCGAGTCTCCGTTTTTCGCGGCTCTGCCTGCTCCTCTGGCTCGACGTCAGGAACACGGCTCTGAGGTGCAGGAATCTTAAGGCGACTCTTCCACCCACTATCCAAGTCACCGTATTCATTGGAGGGAGCATCCGATTCAAGCGCCGACATCGCTTTGGCAAATCGTCCCGGCTTGTAGGGCGCGGGCTGAGGCACGATCCGGTCTTCCAGCTTAGTGAGCGCGGTAAGCAGTTCGCTGGCTTCGAAAGGCTTAACAATAAAGGCATCGGCCCGCACCCGGCGCGCCTCCTCCGGTTTGAAAGGCTCCAGCTTTCCGACGGTCAGCAAGATGGGAATGCGCGCCGTGTCCTTGGACTCGCGCAAGCGCTGGCAGACTTCCAGCCCGCCATAGCCCGGCATGTACACGTCAAGAACAATCAGATCGGGTTTGGACTCTGAAATTTTCTTCAGCGCGGCAGAGCCGTTGTTGACGGTGACGACTTCATAGCCGGCATCACTGAGGATTCTCCGGCCCATGTTCTGAGCAGTCACACTGTCATCGGCAAGCAGGATTTTGCGCGCCAAGCGATGTCCTTTTGAGCAATCGGAGGATAGGCCGAAGGTAACGTGTCCGAGACCCTAAGTCAATGAGAATAGAGCTATTAAGCAGGTTACGAGCGGTCAGTATCCACCGCGCCAAACATGGGGTTAGTAAGCCCGCGGCATTCCGTTCAAGGATGGCGGCTCAGAAGGGAACAATCTTATGAATACCCTTTTTTTTCTTATGCTTGCTGGAGGCGACGGTAGTGTCGTCAGCAGTGTCGTCCGCACTCGAGGACGCCGAACCAGTACTCGTCCCCGCAGTCGTGGCGGCGCCGGCCGGATGGCTTCCGCTCTGTATTTCATTCACCTGCTGGGGAGGAGGGGCAGCCGGGGTGCTCTCAGCGGGCACGTTGGGCTTCAATTCGTTGGCATCCGCGGGCGCGGCGTTGGGCTGGAGTTCATTAGCATCTGCCGGTGCAGCAGAAGAAGTCGTGTTGGCAGAGGTGTCTGGAGTCACGGTAGCGTCTGCCGTTGGGGGAGCGGGAGCGTCGGAACGTGGAGTGTTCTCATTAGGCGAGGGTGCGCCGCTCACCGTCTCAATCGTGACTGACTTGTCGCCACCCAAGCCGCCGGGCGCGGTACGTGGGGTTGGCTGGATCACCGAACTCGGGCTCATCGGAGTGGGGTCGACGAGCGTCGGTTCACCTACCTTCGTGGCCTCAGCGACGTTCGGATGTTTGGCAAAAGCTCTCATGACCTTGGACAGCGCGGTGTCCTCCTTGCGGCTGTCCTCTTCTGCCTTATTCTGTGCCACCTCTGCTTTGGTGGCTTTGGGCACCGGCTGGTGTAGCGCCACTAACCGTGCTTTGGCGCTGTCAGCGCGCTCCATCACCGGATAACGAGTGATGATGCGGTCGTAAGCCTCAGCGGCACGCGCGGTGAACATCTGAACCAGATATGACTTTTGAGCCTCATTCAGCTTGCGCGTGTGCAGCAGCGCAATCTCGTCCTCGTAAGACTGCCCAAGCAGGAACAAGGCTTCATCGGCCTTGCTGTACAACGGGTATTTGTCCACCAGAGATTGCAGTCGGGCGATGGCGGCGGGATACGATTCCCGCAAATAGTAGAAACGCCCTACGCCAAACTCACGCGCTGCGATGACCTCCTGCACTTCCCGCAGGTGCTGCTTGGCCTCCGGGATCAACTTGCTATCGGGCCACTGCATGATGAGTTGCCGGTATTCTTCCTCGGCGCGCACGGCGTGAGTGTAATCGCGGTCGGGTTTTTCCATCTCCTGATAGTGGATATTGGCAATCTTCAACTGGGCTTCAGCTGCTTCCGGCATGTTGGGGAAGAAGGTGATGAAATCCTTGTACTCGATCTCTGCCTGCGCCAGCGCAGTGGAACCTCCTTCGTCGTACCAGGAGTCAGCCACCGCCAGCTTGGCACGGGCGATGTATTCAGAATCCGGATAAGTGTTGATTAAGGTCTGTAAGGTCAAGCGGGCCAGGTCATAGCGGTTGTGCTTGAGAGCGTCCATGGCACGGTCGAACAGAACTTTGTCAGGCTGCTTGGAACTCACATCCGCGAGCGGGTTAGTTGCCTTCTTGTTGGTGGTGCAAGCGAGGGTGAAGGCCAACCCGGCCAGCAGTGCGATTACCACAATACGACGTGACATGAGACCTCGAGAGATCAGTTTCTGGTCAACCAGCCGGAAATTAGACTTTTAGCAGTGTAGCTTCACTTGCTGCCTTTAGCAGCATTCGGGCGTTGCTAGTTGGATCGCCTGCACCGAACACGGCGTTGCCTGCCACCAGAATTTCAGCTCCGGCCCGTACGACCTCGGCTACTGTGTCCAGGGCAATTCCACCATCAACTTCGATCCGGTAATGCAGCCGTCGATCTGTCCGCAAGTCCGCCAGTCGGCGGATCTTATGTACCGCCGCCGGAATAAACTTCTGGCCGCCAAAGCCGGGATTCACCGACATGACCAGCACATAGTCCACAATGTCCAGAACCTCGTTCAAGGTTTCAACCGGAGTCGCCGGATTGATCACCACACCCGCCTGGGCGCCGTGGCTGCGAATCAGATGCAGCGTCCGGTTGAGATGCCGGCAAGCCTCCTGGTGGACCGAAATCCAATCTGCCCCGGCTTCTACAAAGTCGGGGATGAACTGGTCGGGGTTTTCGATCATCAGGTGGCAATCCAGAGGCAGGTCGGTGGCCTTGCGCAGAGATCGCACCACCGGCGGTCCAATCGTGATGTTGGGGACAAAATGCCCGTCCATCACATCCACGTGAATCACCGTGGCGCCGCCCTCGGCCGCTGCCCGGACTTGCTCCGCCAGGTGGGCGAAGTCGGCCGACAAAATCGAAGGTGCCAGCTCAATCAAAATGGGCTCCGCAGACACGAAACGTAGAGAAATTCTAACACGCAGTCGCGTCCCGAACGTGTCATCTTTAGACGCTAGTTAGCTCACTAAACCGTGACCAATGGCAAACTGCGGTAGCGCTTACCGGTCAATCGCGAAAGTGCGTTAGCCACGGCGGGCGAAATGACTGGGACCGGCGGTTCGCCGCAGCCGGATGGCGCCTCCGTGCTGGGCACGATGTGAACATCGACTGCGGTTGGCGCATCCATTATGTATGGCGGGGTATAGGTGTCGAAGTTGTTCTGCTGCACGTAGCCGTCCTTAAGCGTGATCGCTCCCTTCGCCATCAGTTGCGACACGCCAAAACACACGCCCGCCTGAAACTGGCTTTCCACGGTTAAGGGATTCACGGCCAGACCAGGGTCAACCGCAATCGTCACGCGGTGAATTTTGGGGCGATTGCCTTCGATGGACACATCCACGGCGCAGGCCACGCCGGTTTCGAATGATTCGTGACATGCGATGCCGACAGCGTGCCCGTGCGGCAGATTGGCACGCCAAGCCGCGCTCTCTTTTTCCATCAGAGTGAGTGCACCGTGCAGCTTCTTGGCGTCGGGGTTGAGGAGCTTGCGGCGATAAGCGATCGGATCCATCTTCGCTCGGGTCGCTAACTCGTCGATCAACGTCTCCATCACGTAGGCAGTGTGCGTATGTCCGACCGACCGAAACCACAGTACCGGAACGTTCACCTCCGGGTGATGCGCGGAAATATGGAAGTTAGGAATATCGTAGTGAGTATCCACAACGCCCTCGACTGCGGTCTCGTCAACCCCGTTCTTAATGGTAAACGCGGCAAACGGAGTGCCAGCGGTTAGCGACTGGCCCACAATCACATGCTTCCATGCCAGGGGTGTCCCGTCGGCACTAACTCCGATCTCCACACGATGCATGAACATCGGGCGATAGTAGCCGCCCTGCACATCATCTTCCCGGGCCCAGATGAGCTTTACTGGAGTTCCGGCAAAGCGCTTTGCGATGGAGGCGGCCTCACGCTGCACGTGGGAGTCTGGTACCGCCCTTCTCCCAAATCCTCCGCCTGCCATTTCCGTATGGAATGTTACCTGGTTAGGTTTTAATCCGAGAACTTCGGCAATCGCCGCCTGGTCAATCGTCTGGAACTGAGAACCTGCCCATACTTCCGCCCGGTCACCGTCAAAGCGGATGGTGGTATTCAACGGTTCCATCGGAGTGTGGGCCAGATACGGAAACTCGTACTCAGCGATGATTCGATTGTCCGAGGCTATGCCGTCGAGCGCCTTTTCATCGCCCCGAGTCACCGCGACATTGCCCGGAGTGGCAGCGAGCGTCTTGTACTTTTCCCACAACTGTGAACTATCCTCGCGCTCCACTGCGGAAAAGTCCCAATTAATCTGGAGCCGGTCACGTGCCTGCTTTGCGGTCCAAAACTTGTCGGCAACAACGGCCACGGCGCGCCCTTTTACCATCGGTATCTCGAAAACATCCACCACTCCGGGAACGCTGCGGGCGGCTTTATCATCAACAGACTTCGGCGACGCGCCGAAGACCGGCGGATGCGCCACCATTGCAACTTTCATTCCGGGCAGGTCGAGGTCGAGGCCGAATTTTAATGAGCCGTCACACTTGGGGCGGCTGTCAAGGCGGCGGGTCTTTTTTCCGATCAACCGGAAGTCGGCTGGATTCTTAAGCGGCGCGGTTTCGGGCACCGCTATGTGGGCCGCGGCATCCGCCAAGTCAGAGTATTTTGCGGATCGGCCGCCTGGGCCGTGGACAACACTGGATTCGGTGCGGCACTGCTCGGGCGCGACCCTCCACTGCTGCGCGGCAGCGGCAACCAATATGGCGCGAGTCCTTGCGCCTAGCTCCCGATACTGCTGAAACGAGTGCGCAATCGAGCCCGAGCCGCCGACCATCTGTATGCCGAAAACCGGGTCTTTGTATTCGTCTGCGGCGGGTGCAAGTTCTGCCACCACCTGCGACCAATCGGCATCCATTTCGTCCGCCAGGATCATCGGTAACGATGTCTGCACGCCTTGTCCAAACTCAAGCCGGTTCACTTGAATCACAATCCTGCCATCGCGCCGGATATGAACGAAGGCGTCTGGCGGATAAACTTTCGCCTTGCCTGGCCCTGCTTCTTGCGCCGCTGAGGGAAAATCAAAGTACAGGGACACAATCAGCCCTCCTGCGGTCGTCGCGGAAACTCGCAGAAAGCTTCGCCGGCTAAGCGCCAAGGTGGGAGAATCGACGACCGCGGTCATTGTGTGCCTCCTTCGTGAAGCTGTTGCGAAGCCGCTTTGATTGCCGCGCGAATGCGGACGTAGGTGCCACAGCGGCAAATATTCCCACCCATCGACTGCTCGATATTGCGGTCGGTTGGTTGGGGGACGCCTTTAAGCAGGGCAACCGCGCCCATAATTTGTCCACTCTGGCAATAACCACACTGCACCACATCCTCAGAAACCCACGCTTCTTGAACCGCGCGTCCCACCAGGTCCTGGCCGATGCCCTCAATGGTCACAATCGGCCGATCGCCGACCAGGGAAACAGGGACGACGCACGAACGAGTGGCCACTCCAGCCAGGTGGACCGTGCAGGCGCCGCAAGAGGCGATGCCGCAACCATACTTGGTGCCAGTCATCTTCAGGTCGTCGCGCAAGACCCAGAGCAGCGGCGTACTGGGATCAACCGGCACCTTTTTCCGCTCGCCATTCACAGTGAGGTTGTAAGTTTGCATGATGAGCCTCCGGTTCAGGGATTTTGTGGACAAGGAGTTCCAGCGTCGACCCAGGTTCGCGTCGCCGCCACAAATTCATCGTGCGTCAGCGGCGGCAGTGAGCGGGCAGTGCCATCGCGACGGTGGCCCGGCTGGAATGCCCAAAGGACGAGCGGTTCTTCCTCGTGATGCTTTAAGATGCCGGGACCGCTCAGATTGTGAGTGAGAGATTCGCAGATCTGAACGCTCGGCAGAATTTGGTCGTCGAGATCCTGCCACTTCATCGACAACGGCGCCAGACGCCAGTTGTGCGCTCCAGGAACGCTCGTACTATCCGCATTCGCGCTCTGATGACAGGTCGCGCAGTTCAACCCCGGCACGCCTTTGTCCTCCGGACCGCGAACCACGTTGAACAGATGGGGGTGACGATCATCGCCCTGTTCTGGATGGTTTGTCGCCGTATGGCAATTGATGCAGCGGGGATACGTCAGTACCGAATAGACCTGCTGCCACGCTGCAAGCCCGACTTCCCGGTTCGCCGGAACCGAGGTTACAGCCTGCGGCGCAGTCTGTCCCCACACACGAGCAGCAGTTGCCGACCATCCGGCACACACAACCAGAGAGATTAGGAGCCGGGTTGCTCGGTGGGTGTGGAACATCCTGAGCCTCCCTACCAACGAAGTTTCGATTGTAGCGCGATCGAAACTGAATCGCTACGTGGTTTTCCACAAGTGCACCGTCATACGACTCCAATCCGGTACAATCTAATTCGGTTGGGCGCCGTCGCCGATTGCCTGATCACACCTAACTGACCATGCGAGTTCGCAAAGCCGTTTTTCCCGCCGCCGGACTGGGTACCCGCTTTCTCCCCGCCACCAAAGCCCAACCCAAGGAAATGCTGCCCTTGGTGGATAAGCCCATCATTCAATACGGCGTCGAGGAGGCAATGGCTTCCGGCTGCGATCAGATCATCATCATTACCGGCCGTGGCAAGCAAGCGATCGAGGACCACTTTGACGTCAGCTACGAACTCGAGCGCATGCTCGCTGACCGTAACAAGACCGACCTGCTCGAGATCGTGCGTCATATTTCGGACATGATCCATGTCTTCTATGTCCGGCAGAAAGAAGCTCTTGGCCTCGGCCATGCTGTATTCATGGCGAAAGAGTTGATTGGAAACGAACCGTTTGCAGTGCTGCTCGCCGATGATGTGATCGACGCGGAAGTTCCATGTTTGAAGCAAATGATCGACGTATTCGATGAAGTGAATGGATCGGTGCTGGCCGCACAGGTGATTGAAGGTCCCGCCATCTCATCGTACGGCGTTCTCAAGGTCAAACCTGCGGACGGCAGGTTCGGAGGCCGTCTCTATGAGATCGTCGACATGGTAGAGAAGCCGAAACTCCAAGACGCTCCCTCTAACCTCGCCGTAATCGGACGCTACGTCCTGACGCCAGGATTGTTTGACACGCTGGCCGAAACCAAGGCTGGCGTCGGTGGTGAACTCCAGCTCACAGACGGAATGAAAACGCTGCTGAAGAAAGAGAAAATGTATGCCTACGTCTTCGAAGGCAAACGTCACGACACCGGCGACAAACTGGGGTTTCTCAAAGCCACAGTAGAGTTCGCCCTGAAGCGCGATGATCTGGGCCCTCAGATGCGGGAATATCTGAAGGGGTTAAAGCTGTAGGGAATCGCTGATCTCTCATGTCCCCAGCGTGATCCTCAACTTCTTCGACTTCTCTTCCACGCCGTTCGCGAGCTTTTCCTTATGCGCGTTGAGCTTCTTTTCTACTGCTGCGCTGGAGAGGCCCAAGATCTGTGCCGCCAGAATGCCCGCGTTCGTGGCTCCCGGCTTGCCGATCGCGACCGTCGCCACCGGAATGCCGGCAGGCATCTGAACCGTTGCCAGCAGCGAATCGAGGCCATTCAACGACGTCGAAGGAATGGGGACGCCGATCACTGGCAGAGTAGTGTGAGCCGCAATCACCCCTGCTAAGTGTGCAGCCCCGCCGGCTCCTGCGATGATCACGCGAATGCCACGGCCTGCGGCCTTGCGTGCGTACTCTGCCGTGCGATCGGGAGAACGATGCGCCGAAGTTACGTCAATCTCATACGCGATGCCGAATTCCTCGAGCGCCTTGGCCGTCTCGCGCATGATTTCGAGATCAGAATCACTGCCCATCACAATGGAAACCTGTGGTTTGCTCATAGCCCCCTTTTTGTGGCGCCATTCAGCGCCCGTGCTGCAATGTCCTTGCGGTAATGCGCTCCCTCGAATCCAATCTTGGCGACTGCTTGGTACGCATGGTCCACTGCGGTCTTGAGATCGGCGGCTCGCGCCGTAATTCCCAATACGCGACCGCCAGAAGTGAAGAATGCATTGTCATGCTTGGTCGTTCCCGAGTGAAAGACTTCCACACCCACAACTTTCCCCGCATCCGCCAACCCCGTGATCCTCCGCCCTGCTTCGAAAGTTCCCGGATAACCTCCAGACGCCATCACCACACAGACCGATGCATCCGGCGACCAGCGAAAATCACCCGCGCTCACCCGCCCTTCAATCGAAGCTTCCAGGGCCTCCACCAGATCGCTCTCCAGGCGCATCAGGATCGGTTGCGTCTCGGGATCGCCAAAGCGGCAGTTGAACTCGAGCACCATCGGCCCGCGCGCGGTCATCATCAAGCCGGAGTACAACACGCCTTTGTACTCCGTGCCCTCGGCTTTCATTCCATCCACCACTGGCTGGGCAACATGCTGGATCAGCCAGTTCTGCATCTGTTGGTCGAGCATAGTCGAAGTGGAGTAAGCGCCCATACCACCCGTATTCGGACCAGTGTCGCCATCGCCTACTCTCTTATGGTCCTGAGCTGCAACCAGTGGCACAACCCGCTCGCCGTCACTCAGCACCAGGAAAGACAGTTCCTCGCCTTTCAGACATTCCTCCAGCACCACCCGCGCTCCCGCTGGGCCCAGCATTTTGCCGCTGAGCATGTCGGCGGCGACCGCGCTAGCCTCATCCTTTGTTTTGCAAATCACGACACCTTTACCTGCCGCCAAACCGTCGGCTTTGACCACGATGGGCATGTGAAAGTGTGGCAAGGCATCGCGCACCTGCTCCACCGAATCACAAATCGCGTAATGCGCGGTGGGAATGTGGTGGCGCTGCATGAATTCTTTGGCGAAACTCTTGCTCGATTCCAGTTGTGCCGCGGCTTTCGTGGGGCCGAATGTTTTCCAACCCTGGCGTGTAAATTCGTCCACCACGCCGAGGGTCAAAGGCAACTCGGGACCGACCACGGTAAGATCAGGCTTGATCTGACCAGCCAGGTCCAGTAGCGACGGCACACTCTTCAAGTCGGCCGGAACGCACTCCGCCAGCGCGGCGATTCCGCCGTTGCCGGGCGCGCAGTAAACCTCTGAAACGCGTGGCGACTGGCGCAGTTTCCACACCAGCGCGTGCTCACGGCCGCCGCCTCCGATGACCAGAACCTTCATAGCGAGACCCTAAGGTTAGGTGTCCTCGAAGCGTGATGTCAAACCAAAGCTACGCTCACCACAGAGACGCAGAGGCATAGAGAAGACGATTCGCTCGTTAACGAGGTGCATTGTCAGCCACGATTTTCTCGGTGACTCAGTGTCTCTGTGGTCAGTTCTGCATTTAACCATGCTTAACTGCGTATAATCGCGTGAGATGATCACCGGCTCCAAAGAAGATTATCTCAAGGCGATTCTCGAAGCCGAAAGCGAAGGCGAGACTGTCATCTCTGCCACGCTCGCTCACTGGCTGGCGGTCTCTCCGCCGGCAGTCACCATGGCCCTACGGCGCCTGAAGAAAGATGGCTTGGTGCGGGTACAGACTGACGGCCATGTTGCATTGACTCCCGCGGGACGAAAGATCGCTCGCAAGCTCACCTTGCGCCATCACCTGATCGAACGCATGCTGGCCGAGGTGTTCGGCATGGAGTGGTACAAAGTGCACGACGAAGCCGAGCGGCTGGAACACGCGGTTTCCCCCGATTTTGAAGCTAAATTGCTGGCGCGGTTGGGGCGCGCCGGAGCTTGTCCACACGGCAATCTCAGTGAGATGGAGAGTCCAGCCAGCCGCCGCCGCCGCGGCTTGTTGCTTTTGGCCCACGCCGAAGCCGGGAAGCACTATATCGTCAGCGGCATTTACGAGCGCGACCGTCGTCTGTTGGAATTCCTCGAAGTTCGGGGCGTGCGTCCCGGCGCCAAACTGCACGTCTCGGGACGAAACTACGATCAGACCCTCACGTTAGCCACTGATGCCGGCACCGTTGCCCTTGGCCGTTCGGCGGCGGAGCGGGTCTGGGTCACCAATGATGCCCGTAGCGCCAAACATATCTCCAAGTAGTCTTCCTCGACTCAGTCGGCCCTTTCCAAAGTAATTAACCATGGTTTACTCGTTGATGTATACTAACGCTAACTTCGATCATGAGCGTAGGTTCACAACCTCCATACACGAAGCCCCTCGCGGCCCGCATTGCCAACGGCGGTGAAGCCGTCGTCATCACTCACGAAGACGTAGATCGTGCCCATGATCGCGTGCGCGTGTCGGCCGCACGCGCCCGGCGCGGATTTTCCTCCCGGGCGAAGCTGTTGTGGCTGCTGGTCGGGCCCGGAGTTCTCGTCATGCTGGGAGAAAACGACGGGCCCAGCATGCTGTCCTACGCGGCCACGGGCGCGAAGTTTGGCATCGGATTCTTCCTCCCCTTCGTTGCCCTGACATTTTGTATGGCAATCGTTGTTCAGGAGATGACGGTGCGCCTGGGTGCCGCAACCCATCGCGGACACGCCGAACTAATCTTCGAGCGCTTTGGACCTTTCTGGGGATGGTTCTCGATGATCGACCTCGGCATCGGAAACTTCCTCACCCTCATCACCGAGTTCATTGCCATTCGTGCGGGCTTGGGCTTCTTCGGAGTTCCTCCCTGGATGGCAATCCTGATTGCGCTCGTCATCCTTTATGGGGCGCTGGTGAGTCACCGCTACTGGACCTGGGAGCGGATCACGCTCGCAGCAGCCGCATTCAACCTGATCTTTATTCCAGTTGCACTCATGACTCACCCGAGTTGGCACTCGGTCGGCCATGCATTCATCACCTGGCAGCCACTTCCCGGCTTCAACAAAGACACACTCCTACTTGTGCTCGCTGATATCGGAGCGACGGTGACGCCCTGGATGCTTTTCTTCCAGCAGAGTGCGACGGTCGACAAAGGAATGACTACCAAAGATATTCGCTTCGGCCGCATTGACACTGTGCTGGGAGCTGCTCTAGCAACTGCTGCCGCGGTGGCCACGATTCTAGCGACAGCGCCGTTGTTCGCCCATCAGATGACGGCTGACACGTTCCAGGCCGCTGAATTTGCGCAAGCTCTGCAGCCGCTGATCGGTCGATTCGGTGCATCGCTCTTCGCGCTCGGCATGGTTGAGGCCGGAATTGTGGCCTCGATCACAATCTCGGCTGCTTCGGCCTATGCCTTCGGAGAAGTAACCCACAAGCCCCACAGCCTGAATCTTCCTCTGGGACAAGGCAAGGCGTTTTATTCCGTGTTAACGTTGTGCGCCGTGGCGGCGGCGGCCATCGTTCTAATTCCCGGATTGCCGCTGGTGTACGTGGTTCTGGTGGTAAACGTCGTCGCAGTTCTAGCCATGCCACCCGCGCTCGTGTTCCTATTCATGCTGGTGAATGACAAAGAAATTATGGGTGACCTGGTCAGTCCGGTATGGGCGAACATTCTGTCCACTGCGGTTGTATTTATCCTGACGGCCGCAGGTGTGCTCTTCGGAATCAGCATCATTGCGCCCAACATCTTTGCGGCCTTGGGTGGGAGGTAGGGAAGCTTAATGACGAAAAAAGAAGAGGTACACGTTGTGATCTCCAGCGCGGATCAAAAGCTGGCTTTATCGTCGCTCGAACACGATCAACTGGTTCAGGCAAAGAAGCACTTTATCCCAAGGCGGCATCTCAAAGGCCCCGAACTGCTCGTCCTTTGGGCCCTCCGAATCTACCTTCTATTCATGATGGCCGTCGTGGTGTACCAGGTCTGGATTGCGGCACATTAACCGCATTGTCTTCTCCACAGAATTTGCCATAACGCATAATGGAGCAATCATGAAGAAGCGATCTAGCGGCGCCGTAGTTGTCATCACGGCGATCTGCCTTTCTCTTAGTTGCGCGACATATGCGCAGGCAAACTCCTCCACTCCAACCCCACCCCAGAAAGGCGCAGCCATGACGACACATGCAAAAGGAACATTCGAAGTGAAGTTGAGCCCGCAGACTCCGGACGGCAAATTCGAAGACGCCACTATGGGCCGAATGACCATCGACAAACAGTTTCACGGCGACCTCGAAGCTACCAGCAAGGGCCAAATGCTCTCCGCCATGACCGATGTCAAAGGTTCGGCTGGCTACGTCGCCATGGAGCGGATCACTGGAACCCTGAACGGCCGTAGCGGCAGCTTCGTACTGCAACACAGCGGCACCATGACGCGCGGTGTGCCGCAATTGAGTGTCACGGTCGTGCCGGATTCCGGCACCGGCCAGTTGGTGGGCCTTACCGGCAAGATGGATATCATCATCAACGCCGGAAAGCATTCCTACGACTTCGAGTACACGCTCCCAGCGGCTCCTTAAGACAATTCCTCTGCGATCTCCGCGGCCGTTCTCTGCGACCTCTGCGTTTCAAGGTCTTTTCGAGAACCGCCTGAAAGCTAGAGCGCCCGAGCCCATCCACAGAGTTCGCGGAGAAAAACTGCAAAAGTGCGTGTGCCTTTGGTTTCTGGCGCAACCCATCCTGAACGATTAAACTACAGAGAACAGGAAGGCCATTTCATGAATAGCTTTGGCAGCCGTTCTACTCTCCGCGTTAGCGGCCACGATTACGAGATTTACCGCCTCGACGCTCTCGATAAGCAGGGCATCTCCACCAAACATCTGCCCTTTTCGCTTCGCATTCTTTTGGAGAACCTGCTGCGCACCGAGGATGGCCGTACAGTTACGAAAAATGATGTCCGCGCGCTTGCGAGCTGGAACAGTAAATCGAAGCCAGACAAAGAAATCGCATTCACACCGAGCCGAGTGTTGCTACAAGATTTCACCGGTGTCCCGTGTGTGGTTGATCTGGCCGCCATGCGTGACGCCATGAAGCAACTAGGGGGCGACCCCACACTGATCAATCCGCTACAACCGGTGGAGTTGGTCATCGATCACTCGGTGCAAGTCGATCAGTTCGGCACGCCCAACGCATTTCAGTTCAACGCCGAGATGGAGTTTATCCGCAATAAAGAACGCTACGGCTTCCTGCGCTGGGGACAAACCGCCTTCCGCAATTTGGCCATCGTTCCCCCGGATACTGGCATCGTCCATCAAGTGAATCTGGAATTCCTCGCCCGCGTTGTTTTTATTCATGACACCAACGGAAAGAAAATCGCATATCCCGATACCCTCGTCGGCACCGACTCGCATACCACGATGATTAACGGCCTGGGCGTGCTGGGTTGGGGGGTCGGCGGAATCGAAGCCGAGGCGGCCATGCTGGGGCAGCCAGTTTCCATGCTGATCCCGCAAGTCGTCGGCGTGAAACTTACTGGCAAACTCAAAGAAGGCGCCACCGCCACTGATCTTGTGCTTACCATCACCGAGATGCTGCGCAAGCACGGCGTAGTCGGGAAATTCGTCGAATATTTCGGTCCCGGCTTGCAGGAGTTGCCACTCGCCGACCGCGCCACCATCGCCAACATGTCGCCCGAATATGGCGCTACTTGCGGGATTTTCCCTGTCGACAAAGAAACCCTCGCCTACTTGCGGCTGACCGGACGTGCCGAAGAACAAATCGCGCTGGTCGAAACGTACGCTCGCGAGCAAGGCCTCTTCCATGACGATAAGACGCCGGAAGCGCAATATTCCGAACTGCTCGCGCTCGATCTTGCCGGCGTGGAATCAAGCCTCGCCGGCCCCAAGCGTCCGCAGGATCGCGTCCCGCTATCCCAAGCCAAAGAATCATTCGACAAAGCTCTGACCTCGCTGATGAAGCCCGGCAAAGGCACGGCTCCGGCGGCAAACGGCAACGGGCATCTTCATCATGGCAGCGTAGTGATTGCTGCCATCACCAGTTGCACCAATACTTCGAACCCGTCTGTGATGATCGCCGCCGGACTGTTGGCAAAGAAAGCTGTGGAACGAGGCTTGCAAGTTCCGGCATGGGTAAAGACGTCTCTGGCTCCGGGATCGAAAGTGGTCCGCGACTATCTAGAACGCGCCGGCCTTACCGGATACTTGGAGAAGTTGAAATTTCACATCGTCGGCTACGGCTGTACCACCTGCATCGGGAACTCCGGCCCGTTGCCAGAGGAGATTTCGCGGGCGATCGACGAAAAGAATCTGGTGGTGGCGTCAGTGCTCTCCGGCAACCGCAATTTCGAAGGGCGTATCAACGGCGAGGTTCGCGCCAACTATCTAATGTCGCCGCCGCTAGTGGTGGCTTTCGCGCTGGCGGGACGCATTGATCTTGACCTGCGTAAGGACGCCATTGCCCAAGACAAGGCCGGCAAGCCGGTGTTTCTGGCCGATCTCTGGCCGTCGCGCAGCGAAGTGGAAGAGGCTATCAGCAAATCCATTACGCCGGATATGTTCCGCCGCAGCTATGGCGAGGTCTATCACGGCGACGACCGCTGGCGCGCGCTGGCCGTTCCCAAGGGTGAGACTTATGCCTGGGAGAACGACTCCACCTACATCCGCCAGGCACCCTATTTCGACGGCATGAGTGTGAAGCCGGGCGCGATTACCGACATAAAAAATGCCCGGGTTCTCGCGGTCCTCGGAGACAGCGTGACCACTGACCATATTTCTCCTGCGGGTTCAATCAAACACGACAGCCCGGCGGGTAAGTATCTGATCGCGCATGGCGTCAAACCAGCTGAGTTCAACTCCTATGGCTCGCGCCGCGGCAATCATGAAGTCATGGTGCGCGGAACTTTCGCCAACGTGCGCCTGCGCAACAAAATGGTCCCCAACCTCGAAGGCGGATTCACTCGCCACCTCCCCGACGGCGCCGAGATGACAATCTATGAAGCTTCAGAAAAATACATTGCGGAAGGCGTGCCCCTGGTGATTCTTGCCGGCAAAGAATACGGTTCGGGCTCTTCGCGTGATTGGGCTGCTAAGGGTCCGCTGCTTCTGGGAGTGCGGGCCGTGATTGCCGAGAGCTACGAACGCATTCATCGCTCAAATCTAGTTGGGATGGGCATCCTTCCGCTGCAATTCCGCGAAGGCGAGACCGCGCAGTCTTTGGGTTTAACTGGCGAAGAGATATTCGAGATCAGCGGAGTACGGGACGTAGTCGAGCACTTTGCCGCCGGTAGCAAGTTGAAGGTTCAGGCAACTGCCAACGGCAAGAGTAAGTCATTCGAGGCCTTGCTGCGAATCGACACGCCGCAGGAAGCGCATTACTACGCCCACGGCGGCATTCTGCAATTTGTGTTGCGGCAGTTGCTGGCGGGGAAGCCACAGGCGGTTACGGCATAAGGTTTGATTTACCTGTGGTAGGATGGTGCGGCCCAGCGGATTGAAGAGGTACCCCGTGAAAACCGCCGCTCTCTGGTTGGCAGTAACCTTCGTGACCGCCCTGCCTGCACTAAGCCAGGTCGATTATTACCCCCTCCACTACTTTTTGGGAGGCGGCACCGACGGCGCGCTCCCAACTGGCGATCTCATGATTGATTCAGCGGGGAATATTTACGGGACAACCACCGCTGGAGGCGCAGGTTATGATAACGGCTTTGGCAACTGCCTCCAGGGTTGCGGAACGGTATTCGAGCTTTCCCCAGAAGGTAACGGTGGGTACTCATACGCCGTTCTTTATGGTTTCTGCGCAACTTCCGCGCTCTGTCCTGACGGATCATATCCCCAAGCAGGTCTGGTTATCGATCAATCCGGGAATCTTTATGGAACCACACTGCAGGGCGGATCAGAACAGAGCGGTACCGTCTTTGAGCTCTCTCCTCCATCGCTTCCCGGCGGAGCATGGACGGAGACTGTACTTCACAGCTTTTGCACGCACTATAGCTGCACTGATGGGTATTTCCCATACAGCAAGCTGGTTTTGCGGGATGACGGGGCGCTCTATGGCACAGCGTCTGCCGGCGGTAGTTCTACGAACTGTCGGGGAGGGTGTGGCACGGTTTTCCAGTTGACGCCTCCGTCTAAGCCGGGTGGCGAGTGGAAAGAAAGCGAAATTTACACCTTCTGCTCGGCGCCCAACCGCGGTCACTGTCCGGATGGTTCCACTCCGATGGTCGGGTTGACTCGGGGAAAAGCTGGTGTGCTGTACGGCACCACGCGGTACGGCGGAATTTCATATTCAGAGGGCAGCGGCACGATTTTCGAGCTTTCGCACGGACCCGACGGTTGGACTGAAAGCATTGTGCTGACTTTTCCCAGGGCGGAGAATCCGGTGGGCGAATTGGCCCTTGATCCGGAAGGCAGGATTTACGCGGTAAGTGTGCGCGATAGTGGCACCCTGGTTAGAGTGGATCCGGAAAATGGCGACACCCGGGTTTTCCAGGTGGTCTACCAAAACTTCGACGAGATTGTGACTTCGGGCGCATTTGTAGACCCCACCCGTAAGGTTGCGTTTGTTACTCCCAGCGCTTTGCATGGTGGCGTAGACGTTTACCAATCTATGCTCGAGATTGCACCCCCGGGGCAAGAGACGCCTATCGTTTTCTTCTGTGGAGATTTCGGTGGTTGCGGCCCGACGTCGACGCTGGTCGAGGACACCTCGGCCAACCTCTATGGGGTAACTGAGTATGGTGGAGAAGACAACTGCTCAACGCCCCTTTTCAACGGTTGCGGCATTGTTTTTGAAGTCACACTCTCGCCTGGCAGCCAGAGGCAGACAGCCCTCAAGTGAAATCAGCGGCAGGGTGCTTTTCGCTAAAAGCTCTTTTCCGAATCCAGTAAGATCGTCACCGGCCCGTCGTTCACCAGCTCCACCTGCATCATCGCCTGAAACCGTCCTGTCTCGCACCGCAATCCAGCGGCTCGAATGCGTTCCGCAAAATACTCATACAGCCGTCGCGCCTGTTCCGGCGGAGCAGCCGCGTCGAACGACGGCCGCTTTCCCCGGCGGACGTCTCCGTATAATGTGAACTGCGACACCACGAGCACCGCACCGCCAACTTCGCCCACCGCACGGTTCATCTTTCCCGCTTCATCCTCGAAGATCCGCAACCCGGCGACCTTATCGGCCAAATACTCAGCGTCAGCCTCTTTGTCCGTACCCGCCACCCCGAGCAAAACCAGTAGTCCGCGCTCGACCCTGCCCACCACCTCGTCGCGCACGGTGACGTGCGCCCGGCTTACACGCTGCACCACCGCCCGCATCGAACATCCTCCTCAACATAACAACTGCCAAGCCATATTCTCATATCGCGTTTTGATTGACGCCGTCGCCGTTCCACCCTACAATTTCGGCTTTCCGCACACTTCCGTTTTCCAGGCAAGGACGCAAGCATGAATCGCATCGCGACCCGCTCCGCTCTCCTGCTTTTGGTATTGTCAGCCGTTGTTATCCAAGCTCAACAACCGCCAGCCGCCCATAATGAAGTCGTCATAAAGAACGCCGTAGTGATGACCGTCACCCACGGCATCATTCAGAATGGCAGTGTTTACATAAAAGACGGGAAGATCTCGGCGGTCGGCAAGGACGTCAGCGCGTCATCCTCAGCAACCGTCATCGACGCTGGCGGCAAGTATCTGACGCCGGGCATTGTCGATTCCCATTCCCACATCGCGCTCGATGACGACGTCAACGAAGCCACCAGCCCGGTAACTCCGCAGATGATGATGATCGACGCTTTCGACTATCAGGACAAAGCTATCTATCGGGGCTTGGCTGGTGGCGTGACCACTTCTCTGCTGCTGCACGGCTCGGCCAACATGATCGGCGGCCAGGCTGTCGTCATCAAGCACAAGTACGGATTGAACCGCGATGCCCTCTTATTTCCTGGCGCGCCGCGCTCCATCAAGTTCGCCAGCGGCGAGAATCCCAAACGTGTCTACGGCGGCAAAGATCAGCTGCCCTCCACCCGCATGGGCAATTTCGCTGTCCAAAGAGAAGCCCTGGTCCAGGCTCAGGATTACATGCGCGAGTGGGACGACTACAACGCCAAAATCAAGAAAGGCGACAAGGACGCCAGCGCTCCCAAGCGCGACCTGAAAATGGAAGCGCTGGCCGATGTGCTGCGTGGAAACCTGCTGGTGCAGATCCACTGCTACCGTGCTGACGAATTACTCACCGAAATGGCCATTGCGAAAGAATTCGGATACAAGGTGCGCGCTTTCCATCATGCACTCGAAGCCTACAAAGTCGCTGACCAACTAGCGGCGAACAACGTCGCCATCGCGACTTTTTCCGATTGGTGGGGCTATAAGCAAGAAGCTTGGGACGCGATTCCGTGGAACGCGGTGATGTCGATGCGCAAAGGCGTGCGCGTCGCCATCAAAAGCGACTCCGGCGATTTTGCCCGCCGCTTGAATCAGGAAGCTGCCAAGAGCATTCGCTACGGCGGCGCTACCGACGAAGAGGCGTTGAAGATGATTACGTTGAATCCGGCGTGGATCATCGGTGTAGATGACAAGGTGGGATCGATTGACGTGGGCAAAGACGCTGACCTGGTGATCTGGGATGGTTATCCGCTCTCCAGCTACGGAGTTCCCAACAAAGTGTTCATCGATGGCGATATTTATTTCGACCGCTCGCTGCCCGGCTTCGGCATGACGCACTACTCGGAGGGACAATGAATCGTCTACTCGTATCTTTCGTCCTTTTCTCAGCCGCTGCCGCTTTAGCCCAGCAAAAGCCGACCGTATTGAAGGGAGGCAAACTGCTCACCGTCTCGCACGGCACCATCGAAAACGGCGTGCTCGTGATGCAGAACGGCAAAATCACCGCCGTCGGTGCCGAAGGTTCCATCATGATTCCCAAAGATGCTCGCGTCATCGACGCCAGGGGCATGACGATTTATCCGGGATTGATCGACTCCGAAGACAATCTCGGTCTCACCGAAATCTCCGCCGAGCAGAGCACCAACGATCTCATCGAATCGAGCGACGAGATCATGCCGCACATGCACGTCTATGACGCCTTCCATGCCGAATCGGAGTTGATTCCCGTCACCCGGCTGAACGGTGTGACTAATGCCATCATCGCGCCCGACACGAAAGACACGCTGCCCGGTCAGGACTCATTCGTGCAACTGGCGGGCAAGTCTTCTCCAGAGATGATTCTGATCCGCGATATCGCCATGCCGTTGAATTTCACCGGCGAGCAGCGCCACAACGAATCCTGGGACAAAAGAAAATTTCCCCAGACGCGGATGGGCATGGCCGCTCAACTTCGTCAGGCCTTCCTCGATGCTCAGGACTATGCCCAGCACTGGGCCGACTACGAGAAGAAGAAGACCGAGGCCGCACAAAAGACGGACGATAAAGATAAAGACAAGAAGCCCGACGACAAGGACAAAGAAAAAGATAAGAAACCGCCCACCCCGCCCAAGCGCGATCTGAAACTCGAAGCGCTGTTGCCTTACTTGCAGGGCAAGAAGCCAATCGTTCTTGCCGCCGAGGAAGCCAACGACCTGCAAACCGCCGTATCCCTCGCGCACGAGTTCAATCTCAAGTTTGTGCTGAGCCACATCAGCCATTCGCAGTCTGTCCTCGATTATGTGGCGGGACTCAAGGTTCCGGTAATCGTCGGCCCCATCTACGAGGATCCCAAACCTTACGAACGCTATGACACGGTCTATAGTTTGCCGGCGCAGTTGTACAAACGTGGAGTCAAGATCGTCTTTGCATCATTTGACGCCCATAACGTGCGCAACCTGCCATACCAGGCTGGTTTTGCTACTGCTTTCGGACTGCCCTATGACGAGGCGCTCAAGGCCATCACTCTGACTGCCGCCGAAACCTGGGGCGTAGCTGACCAGTTGGGATCGCTCGACGCCGGCAAGACTGCCAACGTCGTGGTGGCCAATGGAGATCCTCTGGATCTGCGAACCGATGTAAAACAGGTATTCATCGCTGGACAGGAGATCCCGATGACCAGCCGCCAGACTCGCTTGCGGGATTTGTACTCCGGCCAATGAACAAGTACCTGCGGCGCTAAGTCTCCCAGGCCTGCGAATCGATTACGCAGCTCAGGCATCTTCTTCGAAATTGAGATGCCGCCCACTCCAAAGGATTCTGTGATGTAAGTGTTTCGTCAGACCGTCATTCGCACGTCCCGGTTATGCCGGGGCTAAAGATATAGAATGTCCCCGTTCCATTGTTTGTCTACAGCTTGCCCACGACGTTGATCGTGTAATTCGCTACCCAAATGCTGGCTCCATCGAAGGCCACGCCGGTATTATTTATGTGCGGGCTGAAGGATCTCACCATCGTGCCGTCACTGGCTCGCAGCTCCACGATGAAGTCGCCTGTGACCCAAATATTTTCGCCATCGAAGGCTACGCCGTAGGGTTCATCGCCAGCCACAAAAGTTCCGAGAATCGTGCCGTCGACGGCCCGCAGCTTGGTAACCGTTCCGCTGCCGTTGTTAGCAACCCAAATGTTCATCCCATCGAAGGCGATCCCAATCGGCTGACCACCCACTGCAAAAGTACCCAGGATCGTGCCATCTCTGGCCCGAAGTTTCGTCACGGTGTTGCTGCCTAAATTCGTCACCCACACATTCGCGCCATCAAAGGCGCCCGCAAGGGGCGAGTTGCCCACCTGGAAGTTACCTAGATTCTTGCCATCGCTAGCCCGCACCTTTGTGACCCAGCCGTTGCCGTTTGCGTTGGAACTCGGCACCCAGATATTAGCTCCGTCGAAGGTCATCCACCAGGGCACTACGCCCGGCAACGGAAAAGTCCCGAGAACTTTGCCATCGCTGGCCCGCACCTTACTCACCGTGGCGTCTGTGCTGTTCGTAACCCACATGTTGGCCCCATCGAAGGTCACACCCGCCGGTGCATTGCCGGTAACGAATGCCCCGAGAGCCGCGCCGTCATTAGCCCGCAACTTGGTGACGGTGCTGGCGCCATAGTTTGCAATCCAGATGTTGGCTCCATCGAATGCCACACCGACGGGGTTTGGTCCAGCGGGGAACTCGGTTGGAACCGTGTTGGCGTTGTACCACTTCAGCAGCGCCACTTTGAGCGGGTTCGCAAGCGGCGGTGCACCGTTCCCTGCTGGCTGCCCCAGCTCACCCGCGGCTTGCTGCGCATGACTAACGAACAAATTCGCCATCGCCAGAACGACGACGATCACAGAAACGCCAACCACTATGCGGATTTTCATGGTCTGCTACTCCCCCGGGGCGTGATGCTAAGAAACTTACAATGACGTTCTTGCTATGAATGGAGACTGCGCGGGATCCATGTGTGCCACCCTAGCCCATGGCGCCCAGATTAGCGGGCGCACGTACTGTACTTCGTCTCCTCCGAGAGTTTCAAGTGAATTTTCAGCGAAATTTGACCGTCCCAGCGGCCAGCAGTTAGGATGCAAGTGGGTTAAGCCGTCGTATTTCCGTCTGTTTGTGGCGCACCCTTCTTTACACCGATTCGTGCTGGCCATTACACTACTTCTTCCCTTTTCTTTGCCTTCAGGAAGGTGAGACGTACATGGCCGTTGCCGCGAAAAAAGAGGTCGTCGAGAAAGTTAAGCAGATTGTCAGCGAACAACTGGGGGTAGATGAAGCGGAGGTGACTCCCAGCGCATCCTTTGTAGACGATCTGGGGGCCGATTCGCTCGATCAAGTGGAACTGGTCATGGCGCTGGAGGAAGCATTCAACATGGAGGTCGGTGACGAAGACGTAGAAAAAATGCTCACCGTCCAAAGCGCCATCGACTACGTCGACAAGCACGGGAAGGCTAAGTAATACTGAACCCGGTTCGTCCCGGACATCTGGAACCAAATCCGCATCACTCAGCACAAGGAGAACTCATGGCAGCCGTTGATGAGAAGGTGAAACAGATCATTGTGGAGCAACTGGGCGTGGAAGAAGGCGAAGTTACCGCGACCGCATCGTTCGTGGACGACTTGGGCGCTGACTCGCTGGATACCGTGGAGCTCGTCATGGCGTTTGAGGAAGCTTTCGAGCTGGAGATTCCCGATGAAGACGCGGAGAAGATCCGCACCGTGCAGGATGCGGTGGATTACATTGGCAAGCATGCGAAGGGCGGGAAGTAATTGGCGCGACGCGTCGTAGTCACCGGGGTGGGTCTGGTTTCAGCGGTTGGCAATACCAGCGCAGAGACTTGGGCAAACCTGCTTGCCGGCAAGAGCGGCATCGCTCGCATCACTCATTTCGATGCCTCGCAACATGCCTGCCAGATCGCCGGTGAGGTCAAGAACTTCGACCCATTGCAGTTTGTCGAGAAGAAAGACGTCAAGAAGATGGGCCGCTTCATCCAGTTGGCCATGGCGGCCGCGGATGACGCCATGAAGTCCGCCGGCCTCCAGGTGACTCCCGAGACTTCAACTCGGGTTGGAGTGCACATTGGATCGGGAATTGGCGGAATCGATGTTACCGAACGGGAACATTCGAACCTGCTGAGCGGTGGCCCTCGAAAAATCTCACCGTTTTATATCCCTGCCACCATCATCAATCTAGCTGCGGGACAAGTCAGCATCCGCTACAACGCCAGAGGCCCCAACGAAGCCACGTGCACGGCGTGTACCAGCAGTGCGCACTCCGTGGGCGATTCTTACAAGATCATCGCGCGCTGCGACGCCGACGCGATGATTGCCGGTGGAACTGAAGCTGCGATCACGCCGCTTTCTGTCGGTGGATTCGCGGCCATGCGCGCGCTCTCCACTCGCAACGATGAACCGGAGAAGGCCAGCCGCCCCTGGGACTCGGCGCGCGACGGATTCATCATCGGCGAAGGCGCAGGGATTCTGATTCTCGAGGAACTGGAATTCGCCCGCCGACGTGGCGCAAAGATTTTGGCTGAGATCGTGGGCTACGGCATGAGCGGCGATGCCCACCACATAACCGCGCCCGCGGAAGACGGCGACGGCGCCTGCCGAGTAATGCAAAACACCATGCAGGATGCGAAAGTGCAACCCCAGCAGGTGGGTTATATCAATGCTCACGGCACCTCCACACCGCTCGGGGACCGCATAGAAACCACCGCCATCAAGCGTGCCTTCGGCGACCACGCCTACAAGGTCGCCGTCAGTTCCACCAAGTCGATGACTGGGCACTTGCTGGGCGGCGCCGGCGGCCTGGAAGCAGGCATCACGGTGTTGGCTCTTCGCGATCAGATATTGCCCCCGACCATCAATCTGGAACGTCCGGAACCGGAATGCGATCTGGACTACGTTCCCAACCACGCCCGCAAAGCTGCGCTGGAGTATGCCATGACCAATTCATTTGGATTTGGCGGGACTAACGGGGCTCTTCTCTTCCGCCGCTGGACCGAATAACACCCTCCGTTCCCAGGCGTCTACCTTTGCCGTAAAGCCCGACCCACCAAAAGCCGATGTGTTTGGCAAGTACCGAATGCCGCGCACCGGGACATTGCTGGTAATAAGACCTTGGTACTCAAGGATTGTCCTTCTAACCCTTTGCCAAGCCTGCACATGCAGGCCACAATAGGTTTACCCGGCAAGATGAAGAACGAAGATTCGCCTATGGAAAAAGTCACTGGAACGGCTGTTGCCCCCCTGCCTGCCGGCAAGAAGGCCGCAGCCCGGGCCGCACTGGTCGATCTCCAGGAACCAGTTCGGGCCATGCTGGCCGAGTGTTTCCGGCAGTTTGGGATTGAGACCGTCGTAGTACCCGGTAACGCCGCCGAACGCTTACAGAAGGAAAAGTTCGAAGCCTGTGTCCTGAAGCTGGGGCCAATTGCTCAGCCCATGATGGAGGCCGCCCGCACCTCGCTATCCAATAGCCGGATGGTCATCTACGGACTTGGCGGCAGCGCCCAGGATGCCATGCGTTTTTCCAAGTACGGCATTAATGCGGTTTTTCAGGAGCCTTTGGAACGCCATGCGGCGTTGAAACTGGTGCGGTCAACCCAGATGCTGGTGCTGCACGAACTGCGCCGCTATGTTCGCATTCCGGTCATAACCGAAATCACCGTAATCATGGCTAGCGACAATCGCCGCCTTACCGCCACCAGCGTGGAACTCAGTTCCGGCGGCATGTCCCTGCGTTCTGCCGAGGACATTTCAGCCGGACAATCGGTTGAAATCTCGTTTGCTCTGCTCACCCTGCCCCGGGTCTGGGTCCGCGGTTCAGTAAGCTGGCGCAATGCGCCGGGTAAAACTTTCGGGATCCGCTTTGACCCTCAGGACGAACGCCGTCAAAAAATTAAAGAGTGGATTGATTCCTACGTCGACGGTCAGTAGTTCTATTCCTCATTTTGTCATCCTGAGCGAGCGTTCTTTGCATAGCGAAGGATCTAGGCGAGCCGCGCGAAGGGTCGCGTTTTTTGCGACCCCACAATCGCGCGTTTGGCTCGCTTCCTTATAGTCAGCGTGTAAAATCAAACATACATGGTGGGCGCTGCCCAACTCGTGCAAATTGATGTCGGTCCTCCCGTCCGTCAACCCAAGCCGGATTGGCTCCGCGCCAAGGCCCCGGTCGGCGACAACTTCCATAATCTGAAGAAGCTGGCTCGCGGACTCGATCTGCATACAGTTTGCGAATCCGCTCAATGCCCCAACATCGGCGAGTGTTGGAACAACCACACCGCGACTTTCATGCTGCTGGGTGACATCTGTACTCGCCGCTGCGGCTTCTGTGCGGTGCCTAAAGGCAAGCCCGGGCCCATCGACTGGGAAGAACCGGCGCGCGTTGCCGAAGCGGTTGCCACGCTCGGCTTGCGGCACGCTGTCGTAACCAGCGTCAATCGGGATGACGACAATCTGGGCGGTGCGCGCGTATTCGCCGAAACCATCCGCCAGATTCGCGAGTTGACACCCGGCTGCCGCGTCGAAGTCCTGATCCCGGACTTTCAGGGGCTGGAAGAACCTCTCCAAGTCGTGCTCGACGCCCAGCCTGACATCCTCAACCACAATACCGAAACTGTGCCGCGGCTCTATCGCGTGGTCCGTTCGGGTGCTCGCTATGAGCGCACGCTGCGCCTGCTCGAAAATGCCAAGAAGTTCGCGCCCGGCATCGTCACCAAGTCCGGCGTGATGGTCGGACTGGGAGAAACGGCCACCGAGTTAATCGAAGTCTTTCGCGACCTGGGTTCGCGCGGCGTGGACATTCTCACCGTCGGCCAGTATCTGCGGCCCTCGCGCGACCACTTGCCCATCGCCCGCTTCTACACTCCCGACGAATTCCGCACTCTGAAAGACGCCGCGCTCGAATACGGTTTCCGCCACGTTGAGTCTGGTCCGCTGGTGCGCTCCAGCTACCACGCGCATGAGCACGCGGACGCGGCTGCGAGAAGCTAGGCGATATCCCCACCCTCTGCTCGTGTGAAATCATCACCGTAGCCACCCGCAGCGAGAAATTCCCGCCAAATCTTTCCCGAGAGAAGGGTTAGAGGCAAAATCGTGAAAAAAAGAGTTAGATTGAGCTCATCGGGGAAAGACGGTCCAGCGTATCGGGAAGAAGTCCGCGCGGAGGGACCATGGGTGTCGCCAAATCAGGGATTGGTTTTCGGAGTTGACGCGGGGGATCTGTCTGAAAACGTAGATTTGTCCTGGGGCCAATCCATGCGGCAGTATAGGCCAACCTTTGTGTCCTTCTTGGAGTCTGGCGCTTTACCGTAAACGTCAACGTTCACGCAGTCGTTATAGGACGGTCGCCGGGACGGCTGGACTAGAAAGTACTGGCCCGGTTCTAAAGTCACACAGTCTGCGCGCTTCAGATTACACATTAGCTCAATGGTCTTCCCTGCCAGCACTGCCGAGATAAGAACCGTGTTTGCGGAGACCGAACTCTTCCTGACGGTCACGCGCTCCATTTCCGCGGCTCCTAACGGAAGTGACAAGGACACCATTAGGACAATAATGCAATGCTTGAACATAAGTAATTCACCAGGGGACAAGATCCGCCCATCGCTCAACCAAAGTGCTATCAGAAGCTTAAATCCAGCCACTCCACCACTCTCGCACTGCGAGAATGATCCCTCAATGAACAGTGTCCGATACTGCCGAAGCGCAGTTTTGCAGGATCATCCTGGTGCTGGCTTGCGACAGAAGGGCATTTCCTTGGTCCGGCGGAATTGCCGATATGTCGTGCGCAAACTGGTGAAGGGCCTCGACAACCTGTCCCTGGGGCGTCGCGGAACCGAACGGACCAACCCAAAAAATCCGGAAGCCTTGTGACGTGAAAGCGGCCGGGAACAAAAAAGGACTGTTGAGGTTTACTGTAATCTGCGAATTTACTCCTTCACCTTGAGATGTTGACATTGCCGCCATTTGGAACTGCTCGGTCGCAATGACGTTGGTGTTGGCAGCGATCGCCGAGAACAGTGTCGCGGCGGGGGTGGCTGAAAGATGGTTTCCAAGGTAGTTATTTGGGGAATCCCGTCCACCACCTGTGGCTGCATTAAACTGCGCAAGGGCGTTGTTAAAGAATGTCGAACAGTTATTGTTTTGCGACAAGATATCGATGACGTTCTTGGCCGCTGCTGCAACCTTAAGGTGGATCTCCACTGCCGGTACCTCATGGATCGAGCTGACAGCCGCAGAGCGGGGATGTTGCAGCAACGCGACCAGCGCGCCAACAATGACGACCATGATCGCGCCCAGCAGCACTATCTTTACGGGCGAGAGATTCGTCCAAGCCGTGCCTAAATCGCCGACTTGAAAGGAAATCGCTGCAGCCGCCGGCTTCGCGGGCGCCGGGGTTGGCACCGAGGATATTTGCTCAGAACTAGATCGCCCACTAATTCCGGCATCGCTGGAAGGGTGGGCGTTGGCTGCATACTGAGCTGCCAATCTCGCCGGAATAGCAGGATTGCCGAGGCCTCCGGTATACAAATTGAATAGACTGATGCGCTCCCGATGCTTAACTTCAGCCACGCCGAGTTCCTGGATAAGGGGCGCCCAATAGCCGTGTTGGCGCAAGACATCGGCAATTGAGGCAGACAGTAAGATGTGTCCCTCGTCGCCGCAGTCCATCACCCTTTGAGCGAAATTGATGCCTCCGCCGGCAACATTGGGGTCACCCTTGATGTCGGGAATTCGATAAACTGGGCCGCTGTTGATGCCCATTCGTAACTTAATCCGCTGATGATCCTTGAGTTGCTTGGCCACCTCCAACGCGCATCGGACCGGGATTTCGGGGCTGCCAAAAAAGGCGAGGGCCATCCCGTCTCCCGAGTGCATGGATATCAGCGACTTTTGTTCGGTGGCAGCGCGATACTGTTGCGTCCCCGCGACTGTCTCTTTCAATTCGTTGATGATGGACACCTGTTCGTCAATAGGAAGTGTGGAATAACCCACGATGTCCATGAACAGCACGTGGGACAATTCCATCTCCGGTTGCGCAGGAGTTGTCATAAGTTCCTAGAGGGAATCGATCACCCGACCACTCTGCTGGCCCGAGATTTGACCAGACTGGTAGGCATTGTACCGCCCATCTCGGGAGCTGGCGAACGCCTACCTCCATTCGAATTCCAGCCGAGGCTGTTGGACCCCGCTGATGCGCTCCAGCTAACACGCGTACGAACACACGGCTGCGGTTGCCAGAAGCTAGGCGATATCCCACCATCCGGCTCGTGTGAGATCATCACCGTAGTGAGAAAGTCCCGCCAAATCTGGTTACAACAGTATCCGCGCCTGTGGCGATTGGACAACCCGCTCCGCAACTAACGTCCGAACTCTGGGTTCAGGCAAGCAACCACTCTCGGTCGCGGGCCGGACTTACTTTGGCCCGGCAGACCGGACGATAATGCGTATTGGGTACTGGCCGCATTCGCTTCCGTCTCTGGTCCAATTTCGGGGTAACCACGACAGAAGTGCCGCGAATCCAAGCGACTTTCCGAGAAAAGCCACCTTCACAAGATAATGACCTAACCGTTACATCCTGCTGACAACCGCCAAAGCCAGCGAAAGTACCTTTTCACTACGGCCCACGAACAGACGAGGGATAGAGAAAACACTCTAGACAGGTTTCGCTTATGCCCTTGGAATTCGCGCGGATGTCTGTCGCGCAGGAGATCGTCTGCCGCGGACCGAATTAAATAAAAAGGAAAAGCAATGAAGACATTTACATTTCATACGATCGCCGGACTACTAGCAATTGGAATGGCGTTTGGCGTCCGCTCCGCACAAGCCCAGGCTGGCAGCCTGGACACAACCTTCGGCACGGGAGGAATCGTGACGAGCTTCATCGGCAACAATAGTCCCTTAAACGCGGTCGAGCAATCCAACGGCGACATCGCGGCGGTGACCGGGCTCACCGACGGGGTCAACATGGAAAGTTTCGCCCTGGTTCGGTACACGTCGAGGGGAACGCAGATTGGGATCACAACCGCATCATTCTTCTCAGGCGGAATCAGTAGCCCGAGCGCGGTGGCAGTGCAGCCCAATGGTGACATCGTCGTGGTGGGGACGGCACAGGCTAGTATCAATGCGCCACAAGTGTTCGCGGTAGCGCGGTTCACCCCCAATGGCAAGCTAGATGCCACATTTGGCAACGGTGGCCTGGTGACGACCGCGCCCAAAGGGCCTTTTCCCGCGGCGTCCGCTGTCATCGCGCAACCCAACGGCCAGATTCTGGTGGGCGGGTTTGTGGACGGAATTAACCGACAAACTTCGGGCCAGACAGTACTGGTGCGGTACAACTCCGACGGTAGTCTGGACACGACGTTTGGCACGGGCGGGATTGCGGAAGCGCAGATGGCCGCAGGCCAGCCCAGCGCGCTGGCGGAGCTCTCCAACGGTTCCTACCTAGCCGTGGGTGCGGGCGTGGCAGAGTTCAGTTCCACGGGAGTGCTGCAATCCACGGTGACCCCGGGGAAATTGGTGGCTGGCACGCAGTCCGGCTCGGGTTGCTGTGCCCCGGTCCTTTTCCAGCCGAATGGCGACTATCTTGAGGCCGAGGCTGTTCACACCGGTTGCGTGAACTGCCGCACGAGCGACGCCGAAGTGCTTCGTTTCAGCGAAACCGGGGTCGCGGATGGCAAGTCCCCGGAATTCACCTTCGGTGGCAACGATGAAAACCAGCCGCAGGCAATCGCACTGCAAGCGAACGGGCAAGTCGTGGTAGGAGGCATCACTAATGCTCACGGTACGCCGGTTACGGGCGGTCTGGGACGGCTCGATTCCAACGGCGAACTGGATACCACGTTTGCTAACGGCGGCTCACTGATGAGCGACCAGATCGTTTCCGGCCTGCTGGTCCAGAAAGACGGAAAGATCGTTGCCATCGGCGGCATCGATGGGAATCTAGTACTGGAGCGGTACCTAGCGAATTAGCCCTGTCGTTTGGGGTCGGCGGATCTGCAAACCGGATGGGGCGCGTGGCAAACCGGCCCCGAGCCTATCCGAAGCCGTCGGAGGAGGACGCTGATCGCAACTGCGGTCGGCGTCCCCTTAATGATTGTTCGGCCGCGAACCGGTGATGAGGATGTCCACGAGTCTCCTGGCGCTTTGCTGCCAGTCAGGACCGGACGCGACGTGGGAGACGCCGATCAGCGCCCGGAGTAGATCGAATGGTTCCAGATCGCTACGAATGTCGCGGCTCTCGATTGCGCGCTTCACCAGTGAATCAATTGCTCCCTTGATATGAACGCGTGAACCTTCATAGAGCTTCGAAGGCCCTCCGACGAGTGAATTTAGAGCGGGGCCGATGATCTGCTTGGTCGCGATGTAGTCGACGAACAGTAACATCCAAGCTCGCAAAGCCTCGATGGGAGGAAGGCTTTCGGAGAACTTCTTCTCGGCCGCGGCCAGTTTTTCCACTTCAGTTCGATAGACCGCCTCGATCAGTGCATCCCTGGTAGGAAAGTGGCGATACAAAGTTCCTGCTCCCACGCCTGCCTCTTTAGCAATGTCATCGAGGCTCGCGTTCGCGCCAGACCGAGTAAACGCCTCCTTCGCCACCTCCAGAATGCGCTCGCGGTTCCGCTGCGCGTCGGTGCGCGGCTTTCGCGGGGCAATTTTCTGATTCTTGGTCGGCATAAAAAAAGTTGCAACCGGAGATAGTCTCCGGTTATCTTATCTATTGATTCGGAGACACTCTCCGTTTTAGTCGGAACGCGGCAGCCTGTCAATAGCGGTTGCCGAATTCTCCGGCTTCGAGAGGTGAGGAATATGAATTCACTCGCTCGTTACAAACTGTCAAGAAATTCCAAACCTCGTTGCGCCGACGTCATCACAATGGCGGAGCGAGAGTTGTTGGCATTCTTCAACGCCATTAACCAGTTGTTCGGGCCAGAACAGGCGGAGCTCTCAGCAGAAGACTGGCTACACGAGTTGATCGAGATCGATGGTCTGCCCACTTCAGCCCGCGAATGGAGATTGATCACCGCAAAGGTTTCGACCCGGCTCACGAGTGGAGTAAACGCTTCGTCTGCATCAACCGAATTCGCAAATGCTTAGGAGGAAAAGAATATGCGCGTTTTTGTCACCGGTGCTACAGGCTTTATTGGTACGGCAGTCGTCCGAGAACTGATTGACACCGGTCATCAGGTGCTCGGTCTAGCGCGATCAGATGCGGCTGCCAAATCCCTTGTCGCGGCTGGAGCCGCCGTACATCGTGGTTCGCTCGAAGATCTCGAAAGCCTTCGCAGCGGTGCAACGACTGCCAACGGCGTGATTCACACCGCTTTTATTCACGATTTCTCAAACTATGGGCCTGCCGCCGAGGCGGATCGGCGTGCGATCGAGACACTCGGCGGCGCGCTCGCGGGCTCTGATCGCCCGTTGATCGTCACTTCCGGGACCTTGATCGTTCAACGCCGAGGCCCGCTCGCAACAGAAGAGGATGCACCCAATCCCAACTTCCCCCGCAAGTCGGAGGCGGCCGCGCTTGCGCTGACGGCACGCGGAGTCCGCGCGTCTGTGCTGCGGCTTCCACCATCGGTCCATGGCAAGGGTGATCACGGTTTTGTGCCACGCCTGATCAGCATCGCACGTGAAAAGGGCGTTTCCGCATTCATAGGAGACGGGCTTAATCGCTGGCCCGCGGTGCATCGGCTCGATGCTGCCCATCTCTACAGGCTCGCGCTTGAGAAAGGTGGTGCTGGAGCCATGTATCACGGCGTCGCGGATGAGGGCGTACCGACTCGAGAGATCGCTGAGGTTATCGGCCGGCATTTGAACGTACCGGTCGTCAGCAAATCTCGCGAGGAAGCAACCGATCATTTTGGATGGATGGCTCTCTTCTTTGGCATGGACGGCTTGGCTTCCAGCGCGCTAACGCAGGGACGGCTGGGATGGCGACCGGTCCAACCCGGGCTCATTGCCGATCTGAACCCGAAGCACTATTTCGAACACGCTGCGGAAGCCGTGGTTTTGCGCGGCTGACGCATGAGCGATGCTGAACAGTTATTGAGAGTGCCAGTACAAGGAGATAGAAAATGACGAACATACTTGAGGCAACTTTATTTGGGGCAACTTCGACCACAGATGACGTTTTGTCCGGCGTGAATCTGAAGGGCAAACGGATTCTCGTAACCGGTGTTTCAGCCGGCCTCGGCGTGGAAACTGTGCGGTCCCTGGCCGCCCACGGCGCGCAGGTTGTGGGCGCCGCGCGGGACTTGAACAAGGCCAAAGCTGCAACCGAGCAGGTGCGAAAGGACTCCGCGGCCCATGGCGGAAGCCTCGAACTGGTTGAACTCGATCTTGGCAACCTGAAAAGCGTGCGTGCCTGCGCCGACGAACTGCGAGCCAAAGGCGAGTCCTTCGACGTTATCATCGCAAACGCCGGGGTGATGGCCACCCCGCTTGGCCACACTGCGGACGGCTTCGAAACGCAGTTCGGCACCAATCACCTCGGACACTTTGTCCTGGTCAACCGGATTGCCCCGCTGATCCGCGCAGGTGGGCGGCTGATCAATCTTTCTTCTTTGGGTCATCGCTACTCTAATGTCGACCTCGAGGATCCAAACTTTGAGCGGACTCCGTATGAGCCCTTCGTTGCCTATGGAAGATCCAAAACGGCCAACATCCTCTTCGCGGTAGCCTTCGACAAACGTCACCGGCCCCGCGGCATACGTGCTGCCGCAGTGCATCCGGGAGTAATCCACACTGAACTGGCTCGGCACGTGGACGCCGGCCAAATCGAAAAGATCATCGAACAGAGGAATCAGCAACTCGCGGCGGAGGGCAAGGCCCCGTTCCGTTGGAAGACCATCCCGCAAGGAGCCGCAACTTCCGTGTGGGCTGGCCTTGTGGCTCCTGCTGACGAGATCGGAGGCAGGTATTGCGAGGACTGCCACCTGGGTTCCATTGTTCCGGACGCGGTCCCTGTCGACGCCATGACCGAAGGCGTGCGCGGCTATGCAGTGGATGCAAAAACCGCCGAGTTGCTTCGGAAGAAAAGCGAAGAAATGGTTGGAGAGTCGTTTTAGCTATCCTTAATTACACTGAAAAATCACGCACCAGGCGGAATGAAAATGATTGAACAACAAAACCTCGCCGGAAGCTTCACTCTGCCCGGCAATTCGATGGCGGTGAACCGCATAGGTTACGGTGCGATGCAGCTCGCCGGCCGAGATGGCGACAAGTTAGTTTGGGGTCCACCGCGCGATATTCCCGCTGCGCTCGCGGTCCTGCGCGAGGGCGTGGCTTCTGGAGTGAACCATATCGACACCAGTGATTACTATGGGCCACACGTCACCAATCAACTCATCAAACAGGCGCTTCATCCTTATTCTGACGATCTTGTCATCGTGACCAAAGTGGGTGCGCGCCGCGGCAGCGATGGGTCATGGATACACGCTCGTTCTCGCCAGGAGATTGTCGACGCCGTACACGACAATCTGCGCAATCTAAGCCTCGATGCTCTCCACGTCGTCAATCTCCGGCTCGGAGGCTTCTCTGCTCCTGAAGACGAGCCGTTTGAAGAGCCGCTCTCAGCGCTTGCCGAACTCAAGCAGAAAGGGCTGATTCGGCACGTTGGCCTCAGTACAGTCTCTTCCAGGCAACTGGCCGAAGCGCAGGCGATCACCGAGATTGTCTGCATTCAGAACCTCTACAACATGACCCAGCGTGGCGACGACCAATTCGTCGACAATCTGGCCGCGCAGGGAATCGCCTATGTGCCTTATTTTCCACTCGGAGGATTTTCTCCGTTGCAGTCATCCAGACTCAACGAGGTAGCCGCTTCGCTCGGGGCAACACCGATGCAGGTTGCGCTCGCATGGCTTCTTCAGCGTTCGCCCAACATTCTGCTGATTCCTGGCACTTCTTCCCTCAAACATCTTCGCGAGAATCTTCAGTCGTCCATGCTTCAAATTCCCACTGAAGTGATTGCCGATCTCAACGCAATCGGAATGCCCGGAGTTGCCAACGCGATGTGATCCTAGTGATTCTGCGCTGCCTGCGTCGGTCTCAGCACGGCGGCTCCGAAATTCACGCTGAATCGTGAAGCGGCTGGGCACCGATTACATCGACATTTACCATATGCACACCTTCGATGCGCTGACGCCTGTCGAGGAGGTGCTGTACACCCTCAATGATTTAGTGCACAGCGGCAAGGTCCGCTACATCGCCTCGATATCCCATGCGGGGACAATACCGCGCGAGAATGGCCACGCCGTTCCAGGAGCGCTCTCCATGCCAGACCGCTTCGTACCCGAGAGTGCGAAGGGCTTGATGTTGTTAATGTTGAAGGTGGCGACTTTCACCAAGTCCCCTTTCCGTCCCCGCAGTTGCTGGTTTGCTGCGACGAATCCTTCGACTCACCCGGCGAGTCGTTGCACAAAAGCCCAGCAACCCCTACGAATAGATCCCAGGCGCCTCATGTCCAAGCTTCTGTACGTACTCAACGTACGTCCCAGGATAAACAGTGGGATTGCGGTCGGTGCCGCTTTCACCGCCTAGTTCCAGCACACGTGAGCCGAGGCCGCGAAGGAACATGCGGTCATGCGATACGAAGATCATGGTGCCTTCAAAATCCTTCAGGGCGTCCACCAGCATCTCCTTGGTCGCAAGATCGAGGTGATTCGTCGGTTCGTCGAGCACCAGGAAGTTCGGCGGATTGTAGAGCATGCGCGCAATTGCCAGCCGCGACTTTTCTCCGCCGGAGAGGGCGCGGATCTTCTTATCCACGTCTTCACCGGAAAACTGGAATGCTCCCGCCAGGGTCCGCAATGACCCGAGACCGTCTTTGGGGAAATCCTGTTGCAACTGTTCGATGACGGTTAGATCGGGATTGAGCACGTCCAGGGATTGTTGCGCGAAGTAGCCCATATACAGGCTGGCGCCGAGCCGCACGCTTCCGGCATCGGGGGCACTCGCCCCGGCAATCATCTTGAGCAGCGTGGATTTGCCCGCGCCGTTTCTCCCCATGACGGCCCAGCGCTCTCCGCGGCGGATGGTGAGATTGAAGCCGTCGTAAATCACACGCGGGCCGTAACTCTTATGCAGATCCTCGAGCACGGCCACCTGTTCGCCCGATCGCGGAGGGACACGAAAGTCAAACTTCACCACTTGGCGTTTCTTCGGTAGTTCGATCTTTTCGATCTTGTCCAAGGCCTTAATTCGGCTCTGTACCTGGGCCGCTTTGGCCGCGTGCGTTCTGAAGCGATCAATGAAGCGCTGCTCTTTGGCAAGCATGGACTGCTGCCGGGCGAATGCTGCCTGCTGATTGCTCTCTCGCACCGCCCTTTCGCGCTCGTAGAAGTCGTAGTCACCGGAATAGGTGATGATTTCGCCGCCATCAATCTCCGCAATCTTTGAGACCAGGCGATTCATGAACTCGCGGTCGTGCGAAGTCATCAGCAACGCGCCGGGGAATGACTTGAGAAACTGCTCCAGCCAGATGATGGATTCGATGTCGAGGTGGTTCGTCGGTTCGTCCATCAGCAATACATCCGGCATCCCGAGCAGGACGCGTGCCAGCGCAACCCGCATTTTCCATCCGCCCGAGAGAGCGCCCACGTCGCCGTCAATCTGATCGTCTTTGAATCCCAGACCGTGGAGCACTTCACGGGCTTGCGATTCGAGCGCATAACCGCCTAAATGCTCGTACTCCTCCTGAACGTGACCGAAGCGCTCAAGAATGCGGTCCATGTCATCAGCCTTGTCGGGGTCGGACATTTCCCGCTGCAAGGCTTCGAGCTCGTGGTGTAGATCGCCGACGCGTCCGCTCCCTGCGATGGCTTCATCCAGGACCGAACGGCCCTGCATTTCCTCGACGTCCTGACGAAAGTAGCCGATCGTCAACTTCTTGGGGACCGAGACCGCGCCCTCGTCGGGAGTTTCCTCGCCAACCACCATACGGAAGAGCGTTGTCTTGCCCGCTCCGTTGGGACCGACCAGTCCGACTTTTTCGCCGGGATTCAGCTGAAACGAAGCATCCACGAAGAGCAACTGCTTGCCATACTGCTTATTGATGTTTGAGAAAGAGATCATTTTGAAAAGCAACTCGCGACACGGTGCCTGTTCCAGTGTAGCGTGGACAGAAAATTGCCGGCCAACGTTGACACGTTGGGGATCAGTAAGCAGAAATCAGGAATCAGCAAAATTCACACTTGACATTGACAGATCATCCACTACCATATGGTTGTGGATAAATTGGGTACAACGTTTGCGGCTTTGTCTGATCCAACCCGACGGGCAATGGTCGAGCGGCTCTCCCGTGGGCCTGCCTCTGTGCATGGATTGACGGAACCGTTTGCACTTTCCCAGCAGATGATTTCAAAACATATTGCCTACCTGGTGCGGGCGCGGATTGTGATCAAGACAAAGCGTGGACGAGAGAGTGTGTGCACGCTTAGGCCAGCGGCGATCAAGACAGTCCGCGACTGGGCGATTAGCTATCGCCGATTCTGGGAAGAGAGCTTCGACAAACTGGAAGTGGTTGTGAACGAAATGAAAAAAACGGAGGCCAGAGATGACAAAAAGCACGGTGAACGAGACAGAGCGGATGGTCGTCACAAGAGTTTTTGATGCCCCACGCGAATTGGTTTGGAAGGCGTGGACAGATCCGAAATATGTGATGCAGTGGTGGGGGCCGAAGGGTTTTACTGCGTCTGTTTGCAAGATGGATTTTCGCGTGGGAGGAACATTTCTCATCTGCACGAGAACGCCGGATAAACAGGAGTTCTGGCATGGCGGTGAATACCATGAGATTGTTCTGCACGAGAAGATCATTTCCTCCATGTACTTTTCGGACTCGAAGGGAAACAAGGTTGAGCCTGCACAATTGGGAATAGAACATGAGGCTATAGAAGGTGCGCACGACGTGATTCTGTTTGAGGATCTTGGAAACGGCCAGACGAAACTCACTTTCATTGGAAATGAACCCATGGAGAGCGCAAAAGATAGCGGTCAATTGGAGGGCATGAACCAGGTACTCGATAAAGTTGCCGCAGTTGTTACGAAGCTAGCGCAGGCGAAATAACAAGCTGAAGCTTTGATTCGCGAAATTCAATCGTGGAGAAAGAAATGAAAAGAACACCGTTTCTCGCTATCGTCCTGCTGGCATTCGCATTTCCTGCCCATGCCCAGGACGCGATGAAGAAAGATGCAGCCGTCAAAGCTGCCGACCCCGAATTGAAGGTCGTGCTGGATTCCTGGAATGAGATTGGCCGGAAACTCATCGCCATGGCCGAGGATTTCCCTGAGGACAAATACGACTTCAAGCCCACACCGGCGCAACGCAGCTTCGCAGAGCAGTTGCTGCATGCGGCAGGATCGAACTACTTCTTCATCAATCCCGTCATGGGGAAGGAGCCTCAGGCAGCAGAAGATCCCAAGCGCGAGCAATACAAGTCCAAGGCCGACATCGTTGCGTTCGTGAAGAGATCCTTCGCTGATGGCGCAGCCGCCATCCAGTCGAAAGGCGAAAAAGGCCTGACGACGGAGGTTGTGTATACCCCTGACCAGAAAGCGCGCGTTCTCGACATAGCATACGGCCTCATCGAACATGACGGTGAACACTACGGCCAGCTGGTTGTGTACTACCGCCTCGCAGGTCTTGTGCCGCCGGAGTCGCGGCCCAAGAATTAACCCCATGAAACATCAAGTTCAGGCAGAGCATCGGGGCTGGTCAGGATATATTCATGCCGATCGAGTTTTGTGCCGTCGAGGCAACGGGTCGCGGCGTTATGGGCAACTCGTAGCTTCTGGAATCCCAATTTCTCCACGATGCGCCGGCTAGGCTCGTTTCTGTCGAAGTACCCAATACTGATTGCCTTCGCGCCAAGGTGACCGAACGCGTACCGAATGGCTGCGTTTGCCGCCTCCGTCGCCATGCCTTGTCCGGCGTATTTAGGCGCCACCCAGAATCCTGTCTCATACACGTCTGGCTCGTCGGTAAGATCCAATGCGGTTCGGACGACGAAATCCCCGTTGATGCGATGGAATCCGGCCAATGCGATTCCTGCTTGATTCTGGTAATCCATGGTTCGCCGGATAGAATCTTCCATCGCTTGCCGTGACCGTTGGTTGTCGAAAGCCCAAGCCATCCAACGCTGCAAATCGGGCCACGCTTCCTCCTTGGCGGTCTGGATCGAATCCAAGTCGCCAAGCCTTGGCGGACGCAAGGTCAGGCGCGGCGTAACAATCGGCATCAAATGGCGCATAAAGCGGCTACGCTGGAATTGTAGCGGACTGGTGAAGACGAAAAAGCCCTGCCTGCACGCATTGCCGGCTGCCCAGGTCTCGCTGGTTTTGCGAGACCTGGGAGTGGCTACGCCCGCTGCGTCGGTCACGGGTATTGCCCTTTTTCTCCCTCATTTCCGCTCACCCGTCGTGGATGTGGTCCTCGCCCAAGTCTCGCAACTGCGGCGAGACCTGGCGCGCCCGGCTTATTGAAGATTTGCCCGTAATGCGGGGGAATCCGAACCGAGCTTCTAAGGAGTATAAGAGGCCTGCGCGGATTCTCCCTACTGCTCTACGATCTTCATCTGTTCTTCGTTCATACGACCCCCATGCACCTTGAACTCGGCCAGAGCACTGTCGATCTCTTTCATGTCTTCAGCAGTCAGTAAAAGTTTGGTGGATTCGATGTTTTCCTGAAGGTGCTTGACCTTGCCCGTTCCCGGGATCGGGACGATGAACGGCTTCTGGGCCAGGAGCCATGCGAGCGACAGCTGCGCTGTCGTAGCGCCTTTTCTCTTCGCAAGTTCGGTGATGCAATCGACAAAGGGCTTATTCGCTGCAAGGGTTTCCGGCTTGAAGCGATCAAAACCGGCACGAAGATCCGATTTCGGATCAAACTTTGTATCCGTGTTGAGCTTCTGTGTCAGATAGCCCATGCCCATCGGACCCCAGGGCACAAAGCCGATTCCCAACTCCTCACAGGTATCTAGCAATCCGTTCTTTTCCGGGTCCCGGTTCATGAGCGAATATTCTGTTTGTAGCGCCGTCACCGGCTGAACTGCATGGGCTTTCCGAATGGTTTCAGGGCTCGCTTCAGAAAGACCAAAGTGCAACACCTTGCCCGCCGCAATGAGTTCCTTGACCGCAGCGGCGACATCCACAATCGGCACCCTCGGATCAACGCGATGTTGGTAGAAGAGGTCGATATGGTCCGTTCGAAGCCGTTTTAGGCACCCGTCCACCATCCAAGTGATGTGATCCGGCCTACTGTTCAGACCGCCCTTCTCGGTCAGGTCGAAGCCAAACTTCGTGGCAATCTTCACTTCGTTGCGGAATGGTTCGAGTGCTCCGCCGACGATCGTCTCACTCGTATACGGTCCGTACACTTCCGCCGTATCGAAGAATGTAACGCCCTTGCTATGGGCCTCGCGGATGACCTTGATGGCATCGTCGATCGGCACTGCCGGGCCGTAATTTGACGCCAGGTTCATGCATCCAAATCCGAGCTCCGATACTTCCAGCGTTCCTAGCTTTCGTTTCTTCATCTATTCGCCTCCACCTCAAGATTAGGCGGATCAGCTCGTTTGCCGGTAGCCTTATCGACTGAGATCATTGCCTATTTGTCCGAGGCATGTCACAAATCTGTGCAACGGCGACGCAGCGGCCTTATTCTGAGAAGGTCGAGGAAAACAGTATGGCATCTCGAAAATCGCGACACTCTGAGGGTTCTGATGTTTCGGAGGCGCTCAGAGAGCTGGCCAACGCAATTGGCAAAGCGATGGGCCGGTCAGCAGAGCTGTCAAATGTAGTTCTCGGACTTTCACTCTACCAAAATACGACTCCTACCGCGCCGAATCCCTGCACCTATGAGCCGAGCCTGCTGATCGTTCCGCAAGGAAAGAAGCACGTTGACCTGGGCAAACAGAGTTATATCTTTGGCGAATCAACCTTCCTCCTAACATCAATCGACCTTCCGATCGTCAGCCGAGTATGCGTCGCCAGTGTGGAGAAGCCCTACCTTGCGTTCTTCCTCAAGCTTGATATGGGCATCGTCCGTGAAGTTCTCCACACCGAGGAGGTGCGGATTTCTGCATCGCCCGTTGGCACGCGCGGCATGGTTCTGGGAGAAGTGACCGTAGAACTGCTTACGCCATGCTCACGCATGGTTCAGCTTTTAGATAATCCGCAGGATCTCCCGTTCCTTTCCAAACTGCTCCAGCGAGAAATCATCTACCGGCTTCTACAGGGGCCCCAAGGAGGTCGTCTGCGTTCGGTTGCGACGAAGGAGGACCAAGGCTATCTAACGGCCAAGGCGGTCACTTGGTTGCGTGAAAACTTCGAGAAGGCGCTGAATGTGGATGAGCTTGCATCGATGGCAGGTATGAGCAGATCGACTCTGCATCATCACTTCCGTGGTCTCACGGCAATGAGTCCTCTTCAGTTTCAAAAACAGCTTCGGCTCCGTACAGCACGGCAGAAGATGCTCACCGAGAAACTCGATGCTGCGAGTGCGGCCTTCGCGGTGGGATACGAAAGTCCAAGCCAGTTCAATCGGGAGTACAAGCGCTTCTTCGGAAAGCCCCCGATGCGCGATGTACAAGCATTGCGGGCGTCCCTGTGATCGTGAAATCTTCACAATGTCATTTCGGGGAAATACTGGGATGGGCAATACTGGGACAGATAGAACAGTCCCCTGGAAAGACTGCGAGATGCGAAAAGGGTTTACGAGAAAACCAAAACCGGACGAGCCCGCGACGCTAGTTAAGAACTACATCACGCCGAGCGGCCTGGAGCGCCTCAAAGATGAGCACCGGTTTCTGCTCACCAGGGAACGCCCGGCGGTGACGGAGGTGGTGGCGTGGGCTGCCGGCAACGGCGATCGCAGTGAAAACGCCGACTATCAGTACGGCAAGCGGCGGCTGCGGCAGATCGATGGGAGGATTCGCTTTCTCACCAAGCGAATCGAAGCCGCGGAAGTGGTGGACCCGGAAGCTCCCAGAGCGGGGCTGGCGGCAACGAAGGCATTCTTCGGAGCGACCGTGCGCTATGTCAACGCCGCGGGAGTATCGCGAGTGGTGAGCATCGTTGGCACCGACGAAATCGATCTCAATCGCAACCACATCAGTTGGGTGTCACCTCTGGGGCGCGCGTTGATGAAGTCGGCAGCGGGTGACCGCGTAGTCCTTCAATTGCCGGGCGGTACAGAACACTTGACTGTGCTGGAAGTGGGTTACGAGCGCATTTCTGTGGAACCGTTCCGTGAACCACCTGGATCCGAGGCCTCGGCAAAGAGAGTCACTCGCCGACGCTAATCCACCGGATGAAAAAAACGAAACGGCACAGGTGGTGAAAGAGCGACGACCGCAATAGCGCTATCGGCTTTTGGCAAGCGACCGGAGATGAGTTAAGTCCTCATAAACGCGCTTCTCGTCACTCTACTCCCGGATGGTCGGCCAACCGAAAGCTATCCAGACACGGGCTTCTGAGAAGTTGCAAGGCAAGATGTTCGGCGAAAGTCAAGTCGTTTGCACGGCATGATCGGTTCGTGATCGCATTGCATTCGCCAATTGGAGTTGCTGAAACCGGACTGCCCGTGTGCGCTTCGGAGAAAATTGCCGCACAGCCTGCCTTCCGAGTTCAGCGGGACACTTTCTCCAGTCCGGTTTCGGAGCGGGAATCGCGAAATTGCGGCATTTTCAAGCGATTTTCAGGGGAATGCAGCCCGGTTTCTCTGCGACCCAGACTGAATGGCGGAGAGAGCTGGATTCGAACCCTCGGTCCGGTTTTGGCCCGCTAAGTCTTGAAGTGTTCGTAAGTTACAGATAGCAAAACCCTAGCAGAGAAAATCGCACCAAAACCCGACGTCACAGCTTTGCAATCAGTCCGGTTTAGCCTCGCCGTTCGTTCGAACCGGTAGGCGAACGCCAGGCGATTCCGTGGCTGAAAGTGGTCAGCTGAAGACTACGGTGGTGGCCAAATAGGATGCTAGTGACTGCATGCCTAGCGCGCGGTCCACAATCGAGTGTTTAGCCGAGAATCAGCCTGGCGTCGCGGCCCGCAATCATATGGGTCGGGGCGTTCGTCGGTCCTGTATGTGCTTACCTCTCGTTGATTGCTCTGGTTGGGCTCGGAATCACTGCGATCTGGCACACGGTTCGGCCCCGGCCCCGTGCCGATTGCGCTGATATGCAGATAGAAATCGGGTGCCATTTTGTGCCGCTCTTTCTGGTCTCACTCGCATCTGCTTAGTGCTTCTTGCCTGCCCTAATCTTGGCCCATCGGGCTCTCTGCGCCGCCGCTATTCTCTTGCGTCCGGCAGCCGAAATCGTTCGTTTCTTGCGAGTTGCTGTGGAGCGTTTGCTGCCGCTTACGTAGACCTTGCCGAACGCTGTCAGCGCCGCCGTTACGCGGTGCAGCTCATTGGCAAGCCGCGATCGTTCCTTTTGGAGTTGACCGACTACTGACTGCATCAGAGTTTTGGGCATGAGGTGATGGTATCACTCGTAATTTGGACACTATGACGGTTCCTGCCGAGGGCCGCCCCAACTGTCGTAGAATCACCATTTCACCGGTCTGAGGCAGCAACCGATGAACAACCGCGAAATTCAGGCGGCTTGGACGTATCACGATGGCACGAAGCACTCCTACTGGAGTATTCGTAACCATCCGCACTTCCTGGACTGGGCGAATCGGCCGTTGCCTTTCAAAATCTACCCGAGGATAAAGCCTCTTCCATTGCTGCGGGATTTGCCGCAAACCGGGGTAGCCGCACTCTCCGCAATCTCAGAACCAGCGCCTTCGTCGAATGCTGATTCGATTCCCGGCGTTCAGGTTCTGGCGCGCC